>Ga0315905_10000012_pt1 | contig 164771 bp, 150 predicted proteins | sample LakEriMetagenome_5_FD_203522 | JGI IMG/M metagenome (GOLD analysis project Ga0315905, IMG submission 203522) | Freshwater fungal communities from buoy surface, Lake Erie, Ohio, United States - Buoy 4 MA121 | ecosystem: Environmental > Aquatic > Freshwater > Lake | place: USA: Lake Erie, Ohio...
GGATTTCAACTGTGGGTCGTAAACCAATCAGTGGTGATGTGTTGGAATTACCGCACTTGCGTGATGATTTTGCACTTAATGATTATACACTTTCTCTACCTCGCTACTTTGTCATTGAAGATGTAAGTCGCGCTAGTGAAGGATTTAGTATTACTTGGTACCCGCATTTGTACAGAGTTAAACTTAAAAAGATAGTGGATGCTCAACAATTTGCTGACATATTAGATAAGCCAGCAACAGACGCAAACGGAGATCCATCTTCTCAAACATTGAGAGATATTTTAAGTACCAATGCTAAAGAAATTGAAATTAATAATGCATTGTTAGCACAAGCTGAAGCAGATGCTCCGTTAAGTGGTTATCAAACACAACAATTCTTTACTCTTGCTGTTGATCCAAATACTGGTAAGCCAGTGCTACAAACTGCGGATCAAACGGCAATTGATGCAAGTTTTATTGGCAACGCAGATGGCGGGACAGATGCTAGTGCTGTACACGGACGTGCTGTACGTAGTGGATATGTTGGATACTTGTTAGGCGACGGTGTTCCTCCTAACGGTGTTGATTTTGGTCATGGGATAAATTTCCCAGCAAGCGCACATTTAAATGATTATTACTTGCGTACTGACTTCATGCCTAATAGATTGTTTAGGTATGATGGAACACGTTGGGTAAAAACTGAAGATGCAGTACGTATGACCATGTCAAACACTGATACTAAACAAACACTTAAAACTAGTTTCATCAATAATACTGCTAGTGCAGAAATTGGTGGCGAAGTTATTGTGGAGCGTCAAGCATTGAGTAAAGCTCTAAAACCTAAGGCAGATTTATAATGCAATTTTTCTATGATGGTCAGATAAGACGTTATTTGTTACAAACAATTCGTTTGTTAAGCAACTTTGTAGTAAAATATGGTGACGGCACACTTAAACAAGTGCCCGTTATGTACGGTGATAGCGATAGACAAGTTGCCAACATTAATCGTCAAAACAGTGAAAATAAGATTAACAGTGCTCCGCGTATTGCTGTTTATATTACTGATTTACAAATGGACCGAGAAAGATTGGCAGATGCTACTCACGTGGGCAAAGTACACATTCGCGAAAGAGACGTTGAAGACGGTGCGTATACTAGCACACAGGGTAAAAACTATACTGTAGAACGTTTGATGCCGACGCCATATAAACTAACAGTTAAAGCAGATATTTGGAGTACAAGTACTGAACAAAAGTTGCAGATATTAGAACAAATTATGATGTTGTTTAATCCTAGTTTGGAAATACAAACAACTGACAATTACTTAGACTGGACCAGTTTAAGCGTGGTCAATTTGACTAATATGACATTTAGCAGTAGACAAGTACCAGTTGGTGCAGAAAGTAATATTGATGTTGCTTCATTAACATTTGACATGCCAATATGGATCAGTCCACCAAGTAAAGTTAAAACACTTGGCGTTGTTACCAATATTGTAATGGGTGTTTATAAAGGCGGAATTTCTGCCGGTAATGGTTATATTGATGGTTTGGGTGTAGATACTGTTGAGGCAGGTCCAAACTTTAGCGACATATTAGACAAAGCAAAAACCAGTATTGAAAACTTTGGCATAACTGTACACGGCGGTAATGCTAGGATTTTAGATCCAAGCGAGAATGTTACTCATGCTAATAATAATTCGCTGTATGTTAGTGTTAAAATGGGTAACAGTATAAACTGGAGAACTATTTTAGATCCATATCCTGGACAATTTAGACCAGGAGTAAGTAGATTGTTCTTAATACAAGAAAACGCCACTGAAGTTAGCGGCACTACTGCGCTTAATCCGCTTGATGAAACTATATTAACTGTTAGTTGGGATCCAGACACTTTTCCAACCAACACTGATATCGCGTCAACTAGTAGGCCTAACAGTCCAGGAACATTTGATGCGATTGTTGATCCAGAAAAGAGTGGTCCAGGTGCTGGATTAGATGCACCTTCAGTTGGTACACGATACTTGATTATTAACAACATTGGCGGCGGAATCAGAGAAACATTGATTGCTGAAAATCGCAGTAATAGATTGGACACTAACACAGAGTATGATAAAATTACTGATTTCAAAGTATTTGTAAATGGGTTAGAAGTCAGTGCAACTGGATCTAATATTGCTGACATGTTAGTATTACGTTTGGACACAACTGTTGCAATCGATGATGTAATCACATACGAACTATACTTGAATGAAGACGGACCTGATGCTTGGAAGAATGCTGACGGCAGCGATTTTATTGCCAACACTAATGACATCATTGAGTGGGATGGCAACAAGTGGAGCGTAGTAATGGATGCTGGTGCCACAAATGACCAGATCATATACCTAACTAACATATATACTAACGTTCAATACAAATGGAACGGAGTCCAATGGGGCAAGAGCTTTGAAGGCGAATATGCGAGGGGTACATGGAGACTAGAACTATAAAAGATAAAATTGTCTGTAGCGGGGCAGTATTTTATGCCAAACAAACAGGTAGAATTTTATTACTACAAAAATCTCATGGAAAACATGCAGGCACATGGGGCTTGGTTGGTGGGACAAACGACCAAGGTGAAAGTGCTTGGCAAGGTCTCCAACGTGAAATCCAAGAAGAAATTGGCGAGCCTCCCTCTATAATTAAAACAATGCCGTTAGAAACATTTGTTAGCAACGACAGTGTCTTTAATTTTCACACGTATCTGTGCGTAGTAGAAGAAGAATTCATACCAACATTAAGTGATGAACACGAAGGGTGGTGTTGGAGTTCCATTGATGGATCTCCCAAACCCTTACACCAAGCATTGCGTAGTAGTTTTGGCAACAAAACCATGCGTACCAAACTACAAACTGTTTTTGATGTAATTGATTTAATGTAAATTTCAGTCATTAAAAAACGCTGCCTAAGCAGCGTTTTTTTGTGGTTGCGTATTACGCCTGAGCTTCTGACCAACGCAACACAATTGAAACTTCTTGCTGATTACCACCAGTCAAGTAACAGTTAATGGCCAATACGTCTGGACCATTGGGATATACACCTCTACCACCAATAGCAGTATTGGTAATTTCTTTCAACTGTCCCAAGCTCAACGCTGTTTGATTGTTTGGCAATCCAACGAAAGAGAAAATAGTTTCTCCAGGAGCAGCATACTCAGCAATTGAACTGAAAGAGAATGATGAGCTAACTGGTATGTTTCCAGTAAAGTTCTTGTTAAAATAAATTGTTACATAGTTTGTACCGCTTCTATTAAATAGGCCGCTGATGTAAGAAACTGTTGTACCGCCTGGAATAACTGCTTGAACCCCAGCAGTCGGAGATGTTACTACCATACCAACTCGTACGTTAGCAACCTCTGTTGCAAGGAATTCTGCATAGTAGAATCCGTTACCAACACCATATGTCCTTGTTGTGGCATCAAATGACACAGTAAACAAGTTATTCCATGTTACAGAAGTTCCCAAAGCCACTTGTGCAAACGATGGTTGACCTCCAGCTGACGGATTTTGTAAAGAGCGCCAGTCAATTAGTGTTGGATTAACTGGATAGTTGCTTGGGTTTAGTACCCCCTCAAGAACGATACCAGAAGCACTACCTGTGCCCGCAGTAACTTCAATACCTTGTAGTAGCAACTGCGCTCTGTTAATTAGTTCTCTATCACCCAAGTCTCCAACAATAGCGTTAGACACACTGGGAGCCAATCTAATTAAGAATGCTGTTTTACGTGCTGTGGTTGCAATAAAAGAAGTAGCTTGATAGTTGAACAAATAACCACGGTCAGTGTCAAATCCACCGTCTGTTAAGTAAGCACTACCCCAGTGACTAATAACTGGACTTGTTTTATTGCTTATGAATATAACACCAGTTCTAATTGAGTGGGCGGCAGCATCGCCAGCTGTGTAAGTTCTGGTAGCTCCTGCTGAGAAATTACTTAGCGGGGCTGACCGAGTTAGACCCCCTAATGACGTAGCTGTCTTAGATGTATACGATATCATTTCATTATCAATATACACAGTTCCAGTATCGGGGAAGTCGTCTGTATCATCTAAAGGAATTGATGTTGATGTTGTAGTCATATCAGCTGTCAACATTGCCAATGCACCGTCGTTAACAACTTCGTAACGCACTGGTAAGTTGGCAGATCTCATAAATGCTTCTGTGTTAACGTTGTTGTTACGTACTCGATGTACGAATAAGAAATTGCCTTCACGTCCACGTAGCATGTAATCAATAAAACCAGCACCATACCAAGTGTATTGAATACCAATCATCTGCATCTTTGTGATGTCAATGTGGTATCCGCTTGGTCCTGTTCCGTCTGCTGAATCTCTATTCCAGTCTTCTTGATAAAAGAATCTATCTTGTACACGACATAATTTTATTTTAGTACCAACGTTTGCACCACGATAGTCAGGATTCATAAACAATGATGTTTGACTTGGCACACTGGTTACTGTGTGTGTCATGCCTTTAATAACAATCTTGTCACCAGCTTTTAACTGATCTCTAAATCTAGTGTTAATGCCAATTAATGCATTGCTGTTTGGTGTTGCTGTCACGCTGCCAGCAACTTGGAACGTTGATGATCTCACAGTAACAGCCAATCTTTGTCCGTTGTATTGCCAGAACATGCCGTTTTGATCGTCAAAACATCCAGCACGTACAGTTGCGCCATTCCATCTATACAATGAAATTTGTGCTTGACTTGTCAGCGTTGCTGTAGTTGCACCTAGTTGTTGAGTTGCAACAACTGTAAATATACGTTCGCTTATAATGGAAGATACAACATACTCGTTATTATATCCGCTAGTTTCAACACCAATAATTTTAACATCGGCACCAACTTGTAATCCGTGATCGACGTCGTCAGTTGTGAATGTAATGATGCTTCCAACATTCAATCCTGTTGAAGTTGCTAATAATAGGTCATAACTAGGAGCAAATAATGCGCCAGTAGTATACATTAGTCCCTTACCTGACTGGTAACGAATATAGTTCTTACTCATACGTATTGCTTGAGCACCGTGTTGCGGTCCTCCTGTTCCTAATTGAACGCCACCGTCATACGGTCTATGAGAAAAGAATGTGTCTGTTCGTGTATATATAATACCAGTGAGGCCGCCAACGTTGATATTTCCTTCAGCTCTTGCAGTATATCTAATAACAGTTGGGGTTGGTACTTGCTCAACGAAGAACGGTCCAGCAGCCAAATTTTGATTCAAAGCTGCTGAGGTAATATTAACTAAAATACCAGCTCCAGGAACTAGACCGTGATTAGAAAGAAACGTAACTTGAATTACCGCAATAGCTGCAAATGTTACAGGTGTTATTGTGTTCAACACTGCTATTGTTGGTTCTGAAATAATAACTGTTGAATAGAAATCTATTGCTTGTCCGCCTGCGCTTGTACCAGTGACTGTAGCATCAACTACTGATCCACTTGTGTCAATTTCTGTAACTGTTAATATTAAATCGTGCGTTACAATAGCGCCAGCTAAAACATTTCCTAATACTTTTAATCTATTTCCAACAACATAGTTGTCACCGCCACTTCCTACTGAATTAAATGTATAAGATCCGCTTGCTTTACCAATAGTTACTGTTAAACCAGATCCCTTTGTTACTGTGTTAGTTGGTACTAATGAGCTGTATGATGCTGAACTTGCGCTTGCTGTCCCTGATAATACAGTAAAAATACCAACAGCGCCGGTGCCGTCGACAGTTACAATTTGTACTGTTACGTCATTCGCTGGCGCAGTGCCGCCAAGTAATGTTCCTACAACTTTAACTTTATCGCCAGCAACATACCCAGATCCAATAGCGCCTGTTGTTACGTTTGAATAAACAGTTCCTGAAGTACTTACATTAAGAGTTAAGCCACTTCCGTTTCCAGTCAATAGTGTTCCAGCCAATGTAGTATAAATGTCGTCATCTAGTGCAGTGCCAGCGCCAGAAATAGTGGCTATTTTCTTATCAGCAGTTACCGTTAGAACAGTAATTGTTAAATCATTAGCTGGGGTTGCGCCGCCTAATTCAGTTCCACGAATAACAAATTGGTTACCTGAAGAATAACCACCAATATCATCAGTAAATACTGCTGATCCAGTTGATTCATTAAAATGTAATAGTGCAGTGGTATTTGAATCATTTGTATATGGTGATGTTGCTACAGTAAATCCTGCTGTATGTCTTGCAATGCCTTTAGATATTCTAAATTCATCAATGAATCCAAGAAATCCGTCTCCAGCACCTAGGTAGTCTGCACCAATAATCGCTGGTCGAAGAGCATAAGTAGTGCTGTCAGTCCAAGTACCTTGACTTTGTCCGTCTAAGAATAGTTCAGTAAAGCCGCTTGACCTTGATAGTTCTAAGTGATGCCATGTTTCTGCAGCCACGCTGTCTGTACCAGTGATTCTAGTTGTCCCGTTAACAAATAGATATACATTATTTGACGAGTTAAATCCTAAAACTACTGCACTGTCAGATGAAGTATTTCTCATATCAACCAGCGTTTGATTAGTGCCAATTGAGTCTGTTCTGAACCAAAAATCAATAGTAAAATCTCCAGTGCCAAATTCTAAGCCCGTGTTGCTTGTAATAGTTGCGTAAGAAGTAGCAGTTGCCGGTGACACTGAGTTTGGAATACGCAAACTACCTGATCCAAATCTTGTTTGTGTTGCCGTTGTTTGTGCGCTGCCAGTTCCTGTAATAATTCTAGCAGTTCTTGTTGCGTCACCACTATTTAAAATAGACGGTGTATAAACAGTTCCAGCCGACGTTACTGAAAAAGTTGCGCCGGTGCCAACTAGTGCTGGGAAAGCTGTTGGGTCAGTTGCTGGAGTAGCATATGTTGCTGTTCCAGGATCTGCTATACCTGAAAATGTTACTGAAGTAATTCCGCCAGATCCGTTGACTGCGTCTACCGTTAACGACAAATCGTTAGCTGGTGTAGTGCCGCCTAGATCAGTGCCTAGAATTTCAAATAAGTCACCAACAACATATCCTGATCCAGCTGTAGTTGGGGTGACTGCTGTATAACTAACCCCCACCCTTGTTACTGAAAATACTGCACTGGTTCCTAAACCAGTAACACGAGTTGTTGCTCTGCTTGAGTAAAGTTGTTGATCAGCGCCAATGCCTGAACTAGTTATACCCGTAACTGTTCCACCAACACCAATAGTTGTAACTGTGATAATTAGGTCATTTACTAATACTAGCCCACCGAGTGCTGTTCCAGCTATAGTTAATGTATCCCCTACCAAGTAACCAGTTCCTAGTTGACCTGATGTTACTGTTGGTGAATACAGTGTCCCAGTTCTTGTGACATCAAACCTAACTCCGGTGCCAGTTCCAATAATGCTTGTTGGTGCAATGTTGCTAAATTCTGCGGCATCGCCTATTAATGCCGATGTCAAAGGATTTGACAACGTTACTGTAGTACCTTCAATGTTAGTGACAGCAGTGCTTGTGCCATCTCCACGATCAATTGCTAGACCTACTTGAATTCCTGTTGTATCAGTAAATTCTAAAACAGAGGATCCAACTGGTGATGTATCTGAAAGAGTTTGTGTAACAGCAACTCCTGAGGCAATACCATCTCCAGAAGAAGTTACTGTTAGAATTTCGCCAGCAGTGTCTACTGTGGCAACCGTAATCAAACAATCATTGCTAGGACTTGTTCCATCTAAATCTGTACCAGGAATACTGATTTGATCGTTAATTGCATATCCTGTTCCAGCAGTTGTTACTGTGACAGCATATACTGCTGCGGTTCGAGTAACTGTAAATACAGCATCAACTCCAAGACCTGAAACGTTAATTCCTGATAATGCAGTATAAACAGTTGATCCTGACGATCCTGTTCCAATTACTGAGGTAATCACTGAGCCAGTTAATATAGCGCCTGAAGAGGAAACTGGAGCGTTATTGGTTGGTATTGACCCAGTATACGGAATTATTGTTGAACCAGTAGCTACGTTTAATGCTGGGAAAAATGTTCCTGAACTACCTTGGCTAAAAACAGAAAATGTAGGTGTACCAACGTCAGCACCAGTGTATAATCCACCTCTGCGCAATAATGTATATGACTCTTGCAACTCGGTTGCAGGAAGAGTACCTACTTTTGCTTTGGCAAAATACGTAAATTGTGTAGAACTTGGTGTTGAGTTGACTAAAAACACACCTTCTGCTCTTGAAAAACCAGTGACTGCTGTGGACAATGCTCTAATAATAAAAGGAGCGCCGTTTTGCAATCCGTGTGCGCCGCTTGTTGTTACTGTGATCAAAGATTGACCAGTACCGCCTGTGCCGCTTGAAGCATCAGTTGTTACCAATGTTACAGTAGTATCAGTGCCTGGGATCTCAAACACACTAGGATATGACCTTGCCAATGATAACGCTTGCCACTTAGTAGGCTGTAGGCCGTATTCAAAGTCAGCGTCAAGCATGGATTGTGCTTGAGACATTCTGTTACGTTCAATGGCGTCTGTGCCAAAGTCGTATGGTCTGGTTCTTAATTCTTGAAAGTCTTCAACGAAAATTTGTAATGAATCATTCGCTGACATAGTTTGAGTGTCAACACTCAATGTGATACGAGTCGTACCATATTCAATTTCTGTATCTTCGTCTGGATCAGTTGGAGCACGCTCAGTTAGCGTTACACCCGCAGTTGGGTCTGCAAAGTTGTAAAGGATTATATTATCTGTAACGTTTGTGATCAATAGTAACTGGTCACGAGTCCATTTTCCGCCAATGTTAATTGTTCCAACACCATTTACCAATGCTGGGCCTGCGGATGGACCATCTAAAATTATTGTGGTAATTGCATCAAATAATGCACCAAGAGCGGTATCTGCACCAGTTTCAAATACTAATGCAGAATTGATAGTTTGTGTGGTAACAATTGGAGTTTGCAAACTTGCATATGGCAAGTTTCTAATAATATAATTATTAGTTATATTCTTAATAAAATTATATATGGCAACTTCAGGAGTTCTATTACCGTTAATTTGCGGAATTCCGTTAAGCCAAAAATGGAACTCTGCTGCTTCTTTACTATTTCTATTGCCTGTGTAACGCAAATCCCATAAAACTGAAGGAATTAAAACATCAATGTCTCTTCGAATAAATGTTTCGTTATATACATAGTTGGCAAATGTTGTGCCATAACTGATTGCAGGCACACTAGATAACCCGTTTTGTATCACTGATGTTACAATGGTTGATAATGTTGTAATTCTAGCAGCGGCGCCAGCTTCACCAGCAGTTCCTGATGTTACTTGAGTCGCAATTGCCTGTGCTGTAGGATATACTGTTTTTGTAAAAACATAATCTTTAATTATAAGTGCTAGCTTTGCATGGCCGTAAATTTCTGCTAAACGGTCTCCATCAATTTGTGGAGTTGATCCAACCCAATAAACAGATGCTACTGCTCGAGTTCGTTCGTTTCCGCCGTAACGTAAATCGTAAATATAGCTGTCAATTACATATCCAACATCACGTTTACATTTTGCGGAATCGTAGATATATCCTGCAAATCCTGGCTGATTCGTTGCAACTTGCTCGGCAATCCAAGCAACTAGTTCTTCTTTTAAGAATTCTTTATTTGCTGTTAATAGTGCAACTGCGTTTGGGAGTAAATTTACTGCGGTGTCTGTAATAACCTGTGCGTTTATAAACTCTATTGTTTCATCAATGATAAAATCAGTATTAGAGTTAATTAACGAGTATGCATTTGGAAACGCATTACTTAACCCAGATACCCCTGGGGTAAAAACGTAATTTTGTATTCTTTTCTTTGCCATTATTATTCCTGTTTATAGTCCAAATGCTACTGCGAATGCTAAACTTACTGTAGCTTTTTTATCAACATAAAATTTTGTTGATAAATGCGAGTTTACAGTTGGCTCAGCCGCGGTCACTGTTTCACTAACTGTTAACGCTCCACCAATATTTACATTTTTTGCAATGCCTACACCACCAGAAACGACTAGTGCTCCAGACGTTGTGCTGTTGCTTTCTAAGACAGAAAGTGCTGAGATTGCATTATCGGCTTGTAAAAATGTAAACTGACCAGTATTTTTAGTGGTAGCTCCAATTGAGCCAGTTATGCCAGTTGTTGAGATTAGGCTGGTAAATCTACCAGCTGATGCTGTTGTTTGTCCGACTGGTACTGCGTTTATTGATCCGCCAGTTATTTGTACGTTTGTGAATGCGCTTGCGCCAATACTTATGATATTACCAGTAACATTGCCGGTCACATTTCCAGTCAAGGTACCAGTTACATTTCCAAGAACGTTACCTGTTAACGTGCCAACAATTGAAAATGCATTTACTGTGTTGACCGCTAGTTTATCTATTACAACTGAGCCTGTGCCAGTTGTTACGAGATTAATATTACCGCTGGCATTTGTTGCTGTGATAGAATTAGCATTAATTCTAATGTTATCCACGTCAAGTTGAGTGGCTGTAATAGCCCCAAAATTACTTTCTGGGCCTGTTATAAAACCACTTTCTGACTTGAATTGTTTAAGTATAGCTACGGTCATGACGTTATTTTCTCATTATTACTTATTTACCACTTTTTAAAAGTAGCATAATTAGTAGCCTACAACGTCGCCAATTGCTATCCAAGATGCTCCCGTTCTAAACAATGTGAATGTTGCAACGTCAACACTATTCAATGCGCCGTATGTTGGAACTGTGTTGTCCTTCCAACGTAAGGTCTGCGCATTTCCATTAATTTGAATTGCTGTAATTCCGTACGGTGATGCTCCTTGAAGCAAGGATATTGTGATTGTAGTGATTCGGTCACCTGTTGTTGGAACGTTGGTAAAGTTAGCTGTAAAATTAGACAACATGCCACTATGATAAAACTCGTTACCCGTTGCAAAGTCGTGTACAACTACGGGAGCATTACTTATAGATATCGTACCAACCATGCCACTATGATATTGGCAAATATAGTACAAGGTACTTGGTGCATCTAGAGGCACTGCAAAAGTAATGGTACCAACATCATCTCCATTGTTGGTCACGCCTGTTGAATAAGCACTACTAGTACCGGTAACTTGCGCAGTTTTGATCCAGAAAGGATGATTAGCAGCATTAACGTTAAAGGTATAAGTAACTCCTCTTACTAAATTCAGTGTGGGATTACTATCGCCGTTTATTAAATATGCGGATGAACCAGAATTTGTCACAGTAAAAGTACTAACTCCAGCACTGCCAGTTTTATTATTTAATACCCTAGTTGATTGTTGTAGTGTTGTTGTGCCAGTTAATACTACATTGGCATAAGAAACAGTAGCATCAATTCTGTTAGCAGCATCTTGTGTTGAACTGTAAGTGAATGAAATTCCAGAGTGTGTTCCACTTGTAAGTGCCGCGCCCACTGCATCTACAGCACTTTCATCAGTGTATGCTGCTGGTAATGATACACTGGCATCAATTCTATTGCTGGCATCATTATAGTTAAAGCTAATATTTGAGTGTGTGCCGGCTGTGAATAATGCAGCAGCTTGATCTTGAATATATTCTGATGATACAGTTGCATTGATAACGTTACTAGCATCAGCATACGCATAAGAAATACCAGTATGCGATCCGCTAACAAACATTGGGGCCACTGCATCTTGTGCGTTTTCGTCACTGTACATTGTTGGGTATGTAACTGTGGCACTTAGTGTGTTAGCCAAATCGTTATATGTAAACGAAATACCAGAATGTGTTCCAGTAGTTAATATTAATGCCGCAGCATCTTGTGCTTGTTCATCGGTGTATATACCAGCTTGTGCATTAACTGTTGCATTGATTGTGTTATTATTGTCGTTGTAACTAAAAGTAATACCAGTATGTGTTCCGCCGGTAAACATTGATGCTGAAGCATCTTGGGCATCTTCTGTAGTAATGCCACCACCACCACCACCACCGCTTGATGCAAACGTAATTGTGTCATTGGTAGCGTTGGTTGTGATGGTCATGCCAACACCAGCAATAAATGTAATAGTATCTGATGTAGTATCTGCTACTACGTTATCTTGTCCATCAATTTGTATGGTTCCAAATGCGTTTGCACTTGTGGGAATATCTGCAAAGTTTGCTAATCGATTCCAAACACCAGAATGAGCATAATACAATTTGCCTGTGTCTTGAGCATATGCCACCATGCCGCGCCATGTGTTGGCCGGGGCTTCAATATTCAAATCGTTAAGTGATGCCCAATTGGCACGGAGATAACTTTTTGCTCCAGTGGCATATAGTGTGCCTAATATTTGTAAAAACTCACCGTTCCAAGAAAGTCCAGCACCAGTATCCGCAACGACTGATCCAGTAGTTGGATAATATGCTAGTCTATTGCCTACACCAGCACTTACACCACTGGCACCACCGCCTCCGCTACTGCTGGCACTGATTGTAATTGCATCGCCGCTAGCATTAGTTGATAAAGTAATATTTGGACCAGCTACCAGCGTTAGCGTGTCAGCTGAAGAGTCAGCAACAACTGCGCTTTGGCCAGCAATTTCAATAGTGCTAAAACTGTTGCCACTTGTGCCGCCACCAGTGCCTGACTCATCAGCACCGTTGTACCAGTTGACTCCATTGTATTTTAATACTTGACCATTAGTGGGCGATGTAATAGTTACATCTGTTAAATCAGCAAGTGCGCTTGCACCCCCGCTGCCGCCGCCACCAGTACCAATTACTGTTCCGTTAACTGTTGATCCAGCTGGTAAATTAACTGCTGAACCAGTTGCCGTAATTACAGCATCACCTAAAATAAGTGAGTTGCCACTTAAATATAAGTCCTTCCATCTTTTACTTGCACTGCCCAAATCAATACTACTGGTAACACCAGGTAGTAATGAAGCATTAATTGCAGTTGGTTCTAAGTTACTTAAATCCGTTGCTGCTCCACTGGTTGTTCCACCGCCACCGCCAGTTCCACCGCTGCCAGAACCACCAGTGCTTCCAGCGTCGCTCAATGTTGTTACTACAATTGCGTTACCCAGTCCAGCAGTTACTGAACTAAAATAATACAATGCTGCTGGATAAGTATCAGCAACTGAAATTTCTATGTATCTACTGGTTGCTGCTAAAAATAATGCTGGATTAATATAGTCTGCTCTGGCTACTTTTTTGTTATCCAAATAGTAACTTATTCCAGGAACATAAATGCTGTTTACATCATCAGCAGTTGTGCCAATGACTAACGGATGTAAATCATTAGTTCCGTATGATTGATCAAATCTATAAGTTAGTCCTTTGTAAAAAGTCAGTGCTGGTTTAACATCGTCTGAGGAATAAGGACCTGTATTGATCGTAAATGCAGGAGTTCCGTTTACTTTTGTAAAATAATAAACAGTTGCTTTGGATGATGAATCAACAATTACTTCAGCCAGTGTTGCAAATGCAGTTACTTTGATATCTTGCAAGCCAACAACTGCTGGTGTTGCGTACAATACCAATATGCTATCTGTAATATCAGCCTGTACATCTATCAAGTTAACTCCGGTATTAATTCTACCGTATACTGTTATAGAAGCTTTGCCTAATTTTGCAACAACTGAAACATTTAATGTCTCACGCTGATCACTTCCACATTCCGCATGTATTACATAGTGTGCTGAACCAAAAGTATCAGTGTTAAATTCATGTAGCGCATTCGTAACGGGGCCGTCTACTATTAATGTTTCAATTCCTGTAAACGCAAGATTAGTACCATTAAGAAACTTAACTGATCCTTCATCTTGCGTTATTAGTCCAGGTAACCATGATAGATTAGTTGCCATTTTGACCTTTTAAATTAACCTGGGTAACTGTGCATTGTGTACCAATGATTGGCTCCACTGTTACCAGCGGTGTCTCTATATGCAGTCGTATTAATGTGCCCTTGAATTGAGTGATAGCCATCAGTACCGTCAAACCCTGCTAGCATATACCCACCAGTGTCAGTTATAAACATTGAACCGTCATAGCCAGAGTGACCGAAACCGTATACACCACTAATTGTTGTGCCTGGTGGTAGCAATGCTCTGCGCCAGTAGTTATTAGATCCGTTGTCTTCTGTTTCAGTGTTCCACGGACTATCATCGCCGGCACTTCCCCACGCTAAACTGCCATAGCCATTATCTCCCATGCCCCAAACTTCACCGTCATCAGTTACAACTAAAAATGTGGTTGCTCCAGTGTTGCCGCAGTGTGTTGGCGTTGCATCTTTAACATAACGAACTCCACGAACTGCTGTTGGCATCATTGTATACCCTGAGCCGCTATAACGATGATTTGCTGAACTTCCTAAATGACCAAACTCGTTGGCGCCCCAAATGTAGGTTAATCCAGTGCCTTTTTCTCTAATGATAATGTTCCAGTCATCAGATCCAACAACCCAGAAGTTTTCAATACTGTGCTCGCTATACCAGTTTTTATCCATACGGGTAAATTTAGCACTACGTTCACTGGTGGTATAGTTGGACATGTTGTACAGTCTGTTTTGTCCGTTGTTAACGTACTCGCCTGAAGTCCACAAGTAGCCGTTACCGTCTAAGATAAATGCCCACTGATATGTACCAGCTTGTTGTCCGCCCATGAGAATTTTCTTAATACCGCCGTGCTTGCTCCAATCAATGCCAATACGCACTGGAGTGTACTGTCTATTCAAAGCACTGGCCACTACGCTGGCATGACGATCTGCAAGTCCTAATGCGCCGCGCATATCAACTCCCCACCCCCATAAATAACCGTCTTCGTCTACTGCAAAGTTCCAAGCATAGTTTCCGCCGCGTGAATATATGTCAACAATTTTCTTATGATCAAAGAAACTTTGTGGAATACGTTGTGGTTGTGTTTGGTTAGTTTCTCCAGTACCAATACTGTTGGTTGCTGCTTGGTTAGGACCTAATCCTAATTGTCCATATGCATTATAACCCCATGCCCAAAGACTTCCGTCATCGCCCAATGCAAAGCATGAGTTAGCATCAGTATCATACAAACCTTGACTTGACTGTGCAGCTTTAATAATTTTTGTATCATTAAAACTTTTAGGAATTGTATTCCCCCACCAATCAGTTAAAGATGAGTTAGTAACACGAACTGGCCAGTTGCGAGTTGTTGTGTCGCTGGTTGCAACACCCAATTGTCCTTGAGCATTATATCCAGAAGAATATAACTCTCCGTTGTTCATAACCCACAAACTATTACCGTAGTTGTTGGTGCTGGAGCCATTGTGGACCCATTGGATAACTCTTGGACCAAGGCCGTCAGGTGTAGTAAATGTGCCGCTGCCGCCGTTATCTGTACTCAACAACCAGTCAACAAAACTAAAACACGGTGTTTTCCAACCTGAATGACCATATGTATTGACCATATTTTGACCAGTACCAGTGCCTTGCTGTAGATAACCGCCAATATAGCAGTTGCCTTGGTGGGATATAAATCCGTGGCACCAGCCAGCATTGCCACCTTGAAAGCCTACATCACCCATATTGCGTGTCCAACCCAATGGTTGTTGATTCATGAAATCTGCTGTTGTGTAGCGTTGGTCACGGTCAGCGCCTTCAAAAATCTTTGTCCAATACCTAGTGTCTAAGACGTAAGTATTTCTAATTCCGCCTAAGATACAAATATATAAATCTCCACCAAGCTCAACAATATCACCAGTGGTGTATGTGGTTCTTGGAGCCCATGTACGTCTAAATGACATACCAGGAGCCATATCTACCCAATAAGTTGTATCCGTAGGATCTATAGATCTAAACGTCAGTGTTGGTGGGATAGACTGATACATGTTTGTGCTAACGCCAGTGTCTGCAACAATGATCTGTTCTGCTGGAAGATCTCTGATACAAACGTAACTAGATCCTCTCCACTGAACTACATCATTAGTCACGTATTGAGTGCTTGGGCTCCAAATGCCCAACCATCTATTTCGTAATTTTGTAATATCTATAGAACTCATTTTATTGTCCTTATTATGCTAAAATGCTTGTGCCAGGCAGACCTAATCCTTGTAGCATTGCGTCTTTCTCAGCTTCTGCTGCTGCCAATGTTGCAACAAATTCTGCATTTTCATTAGCTAATGCCAACGCAACGCTATACAATGTGTGGTTTGAAATTGCTTTCTTTTCAATCGCATCTATTTTGTTTGTCACTGTGATCAATTTGTTAACAACTGATTTAATTGCTGCAACATCTGCTTCTTTACTAAAATCATATGTCTTTGCTTCTGATGAGGGATCTGCATCAATTGTGACGTTTGACGTGTCAATACTAAAGTAATGTGTAACTCCGTCGGGTGTTCCCAATTGTACAACGTCATCAAGACGTGTGTTATCTTCTTTTACAAACTCGGGGTTTGTTACTTCTGCTTTTTCTACGAAACTAAAAATTTTATATGTCATGTTAGACTCCTGTTAAATTAATTTGAATATCCACGGGATATTTGCATTGGATATAGTATGTTACCTGGACTTTGCCAAGTATTTCTTTGATTACCCATCAAGAAACTGTTTTGCTCTTGATATACTCCAGCAAATCCGTTTCCATAAATTGTACCGTTATCACACAACCAATAGTTATTGGTTCCGTAATAGTTAGTAGTTGAATCTGCGTCGTGAATTATTGCGTCAATTACCTTTGTACCAGCTGGGATTGCCATTCTAAACCAATAGTAATTGGTACCGTCTTGTTGTGTCGAATTACTACCGTACTCGTTGCCATGTCTACTATAGTTACTGTAACCATTACACCATAGTTCACCTCTATCAGATATTGCAAAAGCTGTGATTCGATTGCTGTGCGAAGCTCGCAAAAATACCTTTTTCAAATTGGTAGCATTAGGAACTAGTACTGGGCTTGTTTGTGGGCTTGTTTGATTGCCAATACCTGAGAAATAATAAGCTGCGTTATAACCTGCAAAATATGTATTACCGTTAGTAGTGCGCATATAAATCATATTGTAATTATCACTTGATCCCGGAGAATCTGCCCAAAAGTTAACTGTAGTGCCAGCAGTTGGGGCCGTAACACTTCTTGCCAATGTAGTATTATTGGTTGTACTGGCATTTAATGCAGTCCCGTGTGCGTTATAGCCGGCATGCCACATATATCCATTACCATCTAATACGTGGAACGACAGTGTACTTTGTCCGCTAGCAGCAAACTTCAATACGCCGCCAGCTGTCACTGGATTGAATGCTAAAATCTTTGTTGGTTTATAACGATCAGTAGAGTCGCCAATACCTAATTGACCGTACCCATTGTAACCCCATGAATAAAAGTTGTTGCTTTTTGTTCTAACGTAGCTAGAACCGTATTGCATACCAGTTGCTAGTATGTCAATAATTTCTTCACCACCAAAATATTCTCTTGGTATTCTACGTGGGCTGTAACCGTTGGTGGTTGTACCACGTCCCAATTGTCCGTAACCGTTATAACCCCAAGTCCATACATCACCTTCACTATCCAAAGCCATACAATGATGTGTTGAATTTTCCTTGCCTTTTGACATGGAGACTTTGATAATTTTTCGATCGTTCAAGTTCATAACACGTTGTGGTCTTGTACTACCCGATGTAAATCCGTTACCTCTGTTACCTTGGCCGTTGTAACCAATGCCCCATAATTCTCCGTTGTCAAACAAGAAAAATGTAGAGTCATGATTTTGTTCAATTTGAATACACTTTGGCGGTTCTCCTGAACGGTTGTACAGTCTATTATATCCGTTTGCTGGATTAAAGTCTGCTTCCATACGTGGTCCTGTACCGCCGTCGCTGTTGACTGCGTCCAGTGACTTGTACCAGTCATACCACTGAAAGTTCACTTCTGTGAAGTAGCTGATGAAGCCGCCTTGACTTGTATAATATCCGTTGTTGTTACTGGTTCCCATGCCTAAGCCGTATACTCTTCCTGTTGAAGAAATATAAAATGTTTTTCTATATGCAGTTGCGGACAAGTCATCATTATGCAAATAAGGCCAGTTAATTGGTCCTTGATTTGGTAACCACATGGCGTTGTCTGATCTACGTTTAACTTGATTACCAGCTAGTAATCTCCATACGTGATTGTTACGTTGTGTACTTTGTTGTCCAGTCCAATCAATAAATGCTGCTCGATTGTTTTGTACTGTATCAGGAATTTCTCCACTGCTGTCAGCATCTGCAATGTACATTGATCCGTCCCATACAACTACATCGTTTCTGTAATATTGTGTGGAGTTAGACCATACACCAGCAAATTTCATGCCGCTGCTGATTTCTTCCCAATATTGCCAACCTTGCCAAATAGGAGAGATTGTAATGGTAGCAGTATCAGCTATGCCTGCTGTGCCATCTTGTTTATAGTATAGTGTGTTTGGAGCATCAATTGGCACTGTAATTTCAACGTATGCACCGTTTTGTCCAGGTGTTCCACTAGTTGTTACTCCAGTGGTATAAGTTGTGCCGTCAAGACTAGTTGCAAATCTAAAGTTAACACTGGCCATTGTTGTTGCACTAACATAAAATCGATATTTATGACCTTTTTGTAGTGCAATGCTAGGATTTAATCTGCCATTTAAAAAGAACTTACCACCCGACTTTATCACATGATAAATTACTGTTGGCTGTTGCGGATCAAAAATTGCTCCGTAAGCACTTTGTCTAAGTCTTTTTGCTGGTGCTAGACGATTAAGTCCTTCACCTGAAATTGACGCTGCATGTGTTTGCTTGCAAATCCATACAGACCCGTTACTATAAACAACGTCGTCCCTTTCATATGCTGTGCCAGAAGCCCAAGCTCCGCGCCACAACAGTTTAATTTTTCCAAGATCTAATATTGCCATTTTATTTTCCTTTTAACTTGTGATGACCGGGTGCATCAAATTGTGGTGGTGACCATACACGTTACCAGTTATGCTTAGTGAACTGTTATAACCAGACTGATAAACACGACCACTTCTATCTATCCAAGTGCCTCGAGTGTACGTAGTTGATGATCCATCACTGTAACCCTGTAATTGTACGTCTGCTACTTGACCCATTAATGCAGGTGGCATCTTAACCATTTGGAACGCTCTTGATCCCATACCTTCTCTACCATTTCCGTCAAGTGTTGAATAGTGATATGTGCCTGACCAACCTAAACTTAGTACACCATGACTATTTTTTCCAGCTGCAAAACTTAGACCATTTTCAGTTACTACAATAACGTTTGTGTTAACGCCAGTATTTTGACTACCCATTGCTGTTAATTTTATAACGCCTGTTAATGCCGAATCAACGCCGCCAATATTTTTAAAACACTCTTGTGCTGTACTATATTGTGTCACGCTGGTTGACAACGTGCCCATTTGGCTAGCATTGTTTGCTCCAGCTGCCCATAATTTTTTACTTGCAATGTCTGTAACATACATTGTAGGATATTGGCCTGAAACTAACCACACATCATTAGCAGTTCCACTTGATCCTGGTCCAGATGTTACTTGTGTAAACGAGTTCTGTTGGCTCGTGTTGTTCAACATAAATGCACCGCTTGCATTATAACCCGCTACGTAAATATTTCCCTTGCTGGTTAAAATTGCTGTGCTACTAAACGGAGTGCTTGAGTATGTGTCACAAGTCACAAGTTTTCTAATTGTGCCTACTCCAGCTTCTGTCCAAACCTGTGTGGTAACTTCAGCTGGAATACTTCGATTAGTGGTATTACCTAAACCCAATGATCCGTAGCCGTTATATCCCCAAGCAAAAAATGTATTTTGATCCGTTAGTGCAAAACAATATCCATACTCACCGCCAGCAGCCCAAATAGCTGTAACTTTTTGCGGGCTTACTAGACCAAAGAACGCTCTACTAATTAGTGTAGGAATATTACGGTTGGTTGTCGAGTTATCACCTAACTGTCCATAACCATTATAGCCCCAAGTCCATACTTGGCCGTCTTCATCCAATGCCATGCAATGATGTGTCGTTGCGCCTCGTTCGCCGCCAGAGCAGCTAATTCTCTTAATACGAACGTTTCTAAACAAGTGTGTAGATGTGTTTAATGCTACTGCTGTTTCAGTGTATGTGCCACCAACTCGGGCAACGTTTCTATTACTGTTGCTTCGATCACCTGATTCACCAGAAGTGCCTTGGCCTCCATGATAAACTTCACCATTGTTGAACAATATGCACCACCAATCCCATCCTGTTTCAACTTGAACTATGCGAGGGATTTTATTATCTGGTGTAGAGTGTACACCAGCGCCGCCATTACTTGTAGAACGGAACCAGTCATTAAAGTAAAAACTAAATGTTTCAGAATGTGGGCCAACATTCAAATTGTTTGGTTGGCAGCTGTTAGTATTCAGTCCCCATGTACGCCACTGACCGTTTTGTGTGATAAACCCACTGCGATCATACATCATTCCTTGGCATTTGTTATTACCTTTTGCGTAAGGAGTTTCTGTTTCACCTATACGACCATAGTTGGCAAATGCAATGCCCTTGTCTGTACTTTGGCCTTGTACACCCCAAGATTCAGTGATGTTGTTGTTAACTAAGCTAACAGTACCGTCATTGTAAGAGTTTAAACTTACTGCAACCCAATATGTAGCAGCAATTGGTAAGAATGTAGATGTACTATTACTAGTGTGCGCCAAAATACATCTGTAAACGTGAGTTGCGGTTCTAGTAAACGTACCAGCGTTTGTTGTACCAGTAGTAAATGAAGTTGTGTATTTTACAATATCACCAACTGCGTATGCTGTAGCGGCGTTGTTGTGAGTGCCTCTCCAGTTGAATGCTGCTTGCCATTCTGTAAATTTGGTCACATCTGTTGGCAGTGTTCCCGCAGTTGTAGTTGCTGTACACAGGTACCATTTACCGTTGTACAACACCACATCGTCTGCATAGTATACAGCACTTATGCTGTATACACCTTGTTTAACGAATCTTGTTGTTCCTAAAGCTGTTGTTGTCATATCGAGTCCTTAATTCTTACATTGTAATTATCAAATGCCCTGAAGCATTGATAGAAAAACTGGATCTTACTTGACCAATATACGCTTGATCTCTAATAGTGTTAGAATCAATAGTGTGTGTCACAGTATTTGCTGAGTCTGCGTGTTCTTCATCATAAGAAATTCTACCAGTTCTTACTGTAAAATTCAGATTTTGAATTGTTGGAGCGTATGTATAATCAGTGTAAGTCTTGTTTGTTAAGTGTGTACCAAGTGTTGGTGCAATACTTGTTCTTGGAATTCTGTTAAACAATATTCCAGCTGTTGGATCAATAGTTGTTAGGATTAGATCTAACGCACCAGTGGCAGTAATTACATTACTGTCTAAAGTCATACCACCAACAGTAATTGAGTTAGCAACCAAGTTTGATCCGCCAGCTCCAATAATATTTTCAACGAATGTTTTAACAGCTCGTTGAGTTGGAACAATTGCATCACTTGCTGCGGTCATTAGTGTGTCTGCACTAAATTCTCTAATGCTTACGCCGCTGCCGCCTAAGGCCACCGAACCCAATTGCAATTCGTTCAAACCACTCAAGTTGAACGCATCAGCGTTCAATGTAGCAATACCAGTTGCTTGTTCTACTCGGAACAGCTCACCAACTCTAAAGTTGCCATCTTGGTCAGTACTGGTATAGAACACACGCCCACCGCCATATTCAACAACTTCGTTTGCTTGATTTGGTAATTGACTTGGGGTATCTGGATAGTTGGTTGTTGTAAGTCCGCCAGTACCGATGTTCAAGAAGTCATGTCCAGTTAAACGAACGTTTGAATAACGTTCTGTAAATGTAACAACTGCCCCTTGAGCTGGCGCTGTACTAATAAACGGACTAATACGAATTGTACCAGAAATATTAGGTGTTGTGCCGCTTTGGTCTTGGAATGCCACAATTCTAAATGTAGTAGTTTGACCGGCAATTGTAAGGTTACTACCTGCTTTAGGTGCTGCTACTAATCCATTTACTTTTAAGAATCCGCCAGTTTGTAAAATGTCTGCATAACCATCACCAGTTATTGTTGCGCTGGCAGTAGTGTATGAAGTTCCTCTGTTAGTATATGTAAATCTTGTAATTGCACCGTTTTTAACTACAACAGTTGCAACTGCTAGTACACTAGCATTTGGATCTGTAATAACAATTGCTGGTAAGTTACTTGCATTATAACCTGAACCGCCGTCTAAAATGTGGATAGCTGTGATACTTCCAGCTTCAACAACTGCACGTAATTTAGCTTCAACTGCTGGAGCAGTTCCGCCTGATAAACGTACACGTGGTTCAATTCTGTAGCGTGTTGTTTCATTTAACACTGTTTCAATTGCAGTACCAGAGATCAAGTGATCCCAACCAGATGATCCAGTTTCAGTAGTAACAGTTGCAACTTTGGTACCGCCGTTGAATGCGCTAATAATACCGGTTTGTCCAACACCAGTGCCGTCAATAAGAGTAATTCTCATGCCGTTATATGCGTTAGTTGCAGTTTGGTCTGTTAAACCTAGTGTAATACTTGTAGTTGTACCAGTTTGTGCATTGTTTAATGCAAACTTATGGTCTAAACCTTGATTGCTTATATCAATTCTTGAAACTGCTCCACTAGCATACTGCGCTGTAATATTTGCTCCAGCGCCGTTGCCAGCAATAACAACTGATGAACTTGTATACGCTTCACCGCCGTTTAGTATTTCAAGTTGAATAACTTGACTGCCGCCAGCTAGTACTGCGCCTACTAGTGCTTCATTGTTTTGATTGTTGACAGTTCCTGTTGCTGGAGTTTCTGTTGGATCTCCGTCTTCAGAAACAGCACCGTATGTACCGTATGAGTTATTACCGTTAACACCGCGAATTGTTCCGCCGTTTGTTGTCAAATAACCCATGTAGCAGAAATATGTAAACACTGAAACAAGTTCTGCTTTGGCCTTACCATTTAACCATACGCCAATACCAAGATCAATAATCTGCGTAAAGTCGTTTGCTACCATGGATTTGTTACCGCCGTTGTGTAACGTTCCATCAATTTTTAATCCGCATACTCCTGTACCAAATGTTGAACAGTTTTGGATATATGGAGACTTAGAAGTAATCCAAACATTAGTATCGCTTGGGCCTGTTCCAGGATCTAAACTAACAAATGAACTTTGTGTGCGTTGTGTTCCGCTTGCACCAGCCGCTGCTAATGTGTTAACCAAGCCACTCATTGTAATGTTGCGTAAGTTAGAGCCGTTTCTCATGTAGAACATGTTTTTGGCTGCATCACCACTTTGTGGTGTAACAATTACTGTACGTAATTCATCACCAACTAATGAAACGTTAGCTGGAACTACAATTGGAAGTGCTTCGGCATAAGTGCCAGTTTTAACACTAATAGTTGCTGTACCTGTTACGTTAGCACAAGCATATGCAATAGTTGCCCAAGGACGATCAATTGTTGTACCAAATCCAGCGGCATCAGTACCGCCTGGTGCTACATAATAAACCTTTGTTCTTGCACCAAATGTGGCCCATACTGGATCTGTTCCGTCTGAACGTAATACTTGTCCCGCTGTTCCAACTGGAAGATTGTAATTTGCACTTGCGCCGCGAGCAATTAAATCGCCACGGTTTAGTGTTACGGCGGCGCTGTCGCCTTCTGATAACAAGCCGTAGTTTGTTCCGCCAATGTCCAAGTCTGGACGTAATGCACCAGTGTTGCCTGAAGTGTGTGATACTTTAACACGATAGCTGCTGCTGCCGTAATTAACAACATCACCAATTCTATATGATTGAGCCGTTGCCCAGTTACCAATAAAGTTTAGACCTTGTACAATTAGTCTCCAAAAGCCAGTATTGGTTGCCACTGTGTTGCTGTTATCAACAATTGCTTCGTAAGTATTTCCACCAAACTGTATTACATCACCAACTTTATAACTAGTTACTGAGTTCCAAGTGCCTTGGTTTCTGTACCCAGTTGTCAATAATTCCCAGTATGCTGTTGCTGTAGAAGGAGTTTGGCCACTGTGATTCTGTTGTGACACATAAGCGTAACCACCATATGTTACAATATCACCAGTTTGATATGTAGTAGAATTACTCCATGCGTCTTCAAACTCAAGACCTGGTACAAATAAACTAAACTTGGTGGCATCAAACGATGCTGAACTTGTGTGGCTAGTGGTACATAAGTAAACGTTTGCGCCATATTTGACCAAGTCGTTTAACTTGTAAAGTACGCTACTGCCGCTCCAAACACCTTTATAATCAAAACCTTGTACTATTACTGAAAACTTAGCTGGTTCAAATGTTGATATACTAGTATGCGCTGTTGTAACAATATACGCAATACCACCGTATACAACAATGTCGTTGTTTTCATAAATTGTTGCTGGAGCCCATGCTGCTCTGTAAAGAATACCTTCTTGCATTCTTTCCCAATTTGCGGCGTCAGTGCTGAAAGCGCCGCTGGATTGATGCCCAGTAACGCAAACATACGAACTACCGCCTACACGTACAACGTCGTCTTTGACATAGTCGTAACCAATTGTCCAGACACCGCGCCATACAAATCTTAATCTACCAATTTTAAATTCAGCCATTTTTGAATTTCCTCTACTATTTTTTATTTATCTTTATACATCAGCTGGGTATATGCGATCCTCGCCTACCAGCACTGCTAAATTACCATCTTCGTCAATGTAATAACTTAAAAGTCTATCATCCCAGCGATACTGTTCGTATTTGAGATTTGCATACACTAATTCGTGATTAACTGCACGTCCATTTAAAAAATCCAAACCCACTGCAAACTTTTCGTAACTTTCGTTCGAGTCACCTGGGTTATTAATTACAACTGCTTCTCCATTTAATTGATCGATGCGATCAATATAAACATCGCCAGCATCACTTCTACGTAGTCCGTAAAAGTATCTTGGTTTACCTTGTAGTAGGTCTGCTGCACTATTACCTAAAAAATATGTCATAATCTAGTACCTTAATAAATTTCAACGAAACTTACAATAGCATCAATACTATTGGGCTGAGTTGCACGAACTAGCAACTGATTTTCTGTGGCCATAATAAGTTTTTCGCCTTGGTTTACAACTCTTAAACTACTACCTGGAGGGATAATAACGCCCTTCACATAATAGCCTTGTGTGCTTGTGTCATCTTCAACTAGTACATCTACAATGGTATTACTTCCAGTGATATTAGTTAAACTTAAACCAATAACTGTGCATCTTGTTAAGTTGGTTGTTTGTACTAGCGTTGCTAAATTAGTCCCAACACCTTTTACTACTACGTTTTTAAATGTCGTTGCCATGTTCTTATTATCCTAATGATATTGCAAAAGAGATTGCTGTATCTTCAGCAACTTGAGCTGAAACTGCACCAGCAGAACCTGATGGACTAGACCAACCTACACCGTCAAATACTTCTAATGCTTTTGATACAATATTGTATCGTGTCATGCCCAGCACAGAATTGGATGGGGAAGGACGTTGCAATTCAGTTCCTCTTGGGGGTACAAAACCGTTTGTACCTACAATTTTAAAGTAGCCAGTTCCTGATTGTGCAATTTCTGTAATTGCGTTATTGGCAATATTAGTAATTGTATTACCAAGAATTTTGATATTATCTAATATTACACCACCAGTTCCAGCACCTCTTAGATATAAATCTTGTCCTGTAGTAGTATTGATTTCATTACCATTAAAAATTAACTGTCCAATAGATAGTGAAACTAAGTTTGCAGTATCTGCAAACACATTACTAACATACAAGTTATTCCACTGTAAATCAGGAGAACCAATGTCGTAGGTGTTGGTGGTTGTTGGTACTAGGTCGCTGGTAATGCTAGCATTAACTGTGATAGTATCTGTAGTTGAATCACCAATTGTGATATTTCCGCCAACTACAATATTTCCAGTAGCTGTTACATCTCCTGTAACATCTAAATTTCCAGTAACATTAGTGTTTGCTACTAGGTTAATTACTCCAGATCCGTTTGCACTGATATCTAAATTTCTATCAGTTACTGTTGTAGAAATCGTGTTGGTAGTAAATTGCAAGTCATCCACTTGCAATTTAGCATGGTATATTGTTGGGTTTGTTGCTGCTGGACTAAATGTAATTGTTGACAAATCACTGCTTATTGTATTGTCAGTAATGTGCAAATTGCCTACATCTAGTTGATCATTTATGGTTAAGTTAGTAGTGCGGGTTGTACCGTTAACATCCAAATCTGTCGTCGGACTGGCAGTGTTCACCCCTATACGAGAGTTATTAACATCAAGAAATAATAAGTCGGTCTCAAAGGCTAAGTTGACCCCGTCACGGATCAAGTTTGACTTTAAGAGCGGACCTGAAATGCGACCAATAGCCATAGCTCTCCTTAACCCCGTGTTTCACGGTTAACCACCTTACATTGCGGGTTTACCACAGTTGAATATCGCAAAAACATGGTCTGTCTTTACAGTAAAAGTATTTATCGGATTGGTTAAATTAGCCCAGGATAATGCTGTAAACGTTACCAAGTTCTTGCATGTCTTCTGGAGTTAAAAATTCTCCAGGGCCCGTAGCAACATAGTATACTGAGCCATCAAAGCATTCCATATATCCTACTTCAGTATTCCATCGTGTCTCGCCAACTTCAGTAAAACCGCGTTGAGAATTGTCTCCAACTGGAATAATAAATGCATTTGTGTCAGTAAATTGAAGGTATCCTGTACCAGTAGAAGTAAAGGTTACTGGGGTATTAAGTTGATTTGTGATTATATTATTTTCTATTTTAAAATCTTCTAAATAGATAACTCTTGTATCTGGGTTGATATAAATTGGATCATTACCTTGCGTGGCAGCGATGTCATTTGCACTGTTGGCAATGTATAATTTATTGTCTACAAGGATAGAATTTTGACTTAAACTTCCAATTTCAGCGTTGGCTACTCGCAACAATGCCCATGCCTTGCCTGGTGCGCCCAAGTTATAATAATTGTCAACTCCTGGCAAAAGAGCTTTGTCAAATTCGCCATTAAAGTCTAGTGCGTCTCCTGCGGCATCACCCAGTATTAAGCTACCACCATAGGATAAATTCCCTTGGATGTTGATATTTCCAGTAACATCAATTCCACCAGTATTAACCACATTGCTTTGTAAATTGATTGCGCCGCTGCCGTTGGGGTCAAATATTACGTTACCATCAGTAACATTTGCACTAATAAAGTTATCGTTGATTTGTAATAAACTTGTTGTAAGTCTATCATGTGAAATTGTAGGTGTAGTCCCTAGTGGACTAATATTCAATGCACCAGTAACTGTGCTAAAAGATCCATCTGCATTGATTTTAACATTGCCAATTGTGGCAGTTGTTGTAATGCTTAGTATGTTAGTATCTAAAAGACCATTAACATCTAAATCGTAAAGAGGATTGTCAGTGTTAAATCCCAGCTTGTTGCCAGTTACGTCAAAGTAAACTAAATCAGGATCTGTTGGACCGTTTCTAAAAGTGAGGTCAACACCATCACGGATCAAGTTGGCGCTTAGAAGCTTTCCACTGATACGACCAAGACTACCATTACCAGTGTAGCTTACTGGAGCTGGATTATATAATGGTCCGCTTGGAGGTCCGCCGCCGCCTGATACTGGCATATTTTACTCCTTACTGGTCAAAACCGTGTAATACGGTGACTGGTTTTAAACTTGGAACTGCTTCACCAAACACACAATAATAACCTGTTGTGTATGGTGTCAAATCATCACTTGCTAGACCAACAATAGAAACTGCTGCTCCGGCTGCTTCGCTATTAACAGTTTCTGCAACTGTTAATATATCTTCTAGCACGTTGGTAATAGTAAATGTAGCATTGTTGTTTGCAGATCCAGTCACAACAATCTTTTGATCAATTCTAAATCCCTTGTCAATAAAATTTACTACCGCAGTACTACTGCTAATAATAAATTTTGACGCACTATTGAAAGAAATAACGGACGCTGTTACATTGGCTGGGTTTTGAACAATGGTGTAGTTTGTGTTAAACAACTGAATCACATTTTCAACAATGACCAATAAGTTTGCTCCAGTCCAAGTTGTTCCGCTTGCTGCGGTTGTGGGTGGAGCTGGACTCAATGGCCCAAATGTTGTCTCAACATAGTCACCTGTACCCAATGTTTGTTGTGTGATGCCGCCTGACTCTTTATATCTAAATTGTCTCCATGCACCACCTTGACGTGCTTCTAATTCACCCGCAGTTTCATTGTAACGTATGTGTCCTTCAATTGGAGTTGCGGGACGTGAGCCGTTAGGACCACTTGGTATCAACAAGCTATTTGTTGACTCCATAATAATTTGTCTGTTATGGTCAATAGCAACACCGTTGTCCTTGACATTATACGGACTAAGTTGAGATTTTTTTAGAAATCTCATATTACGCTACCCTCAATGATGAAACTGTAACGCTTAATCGTGTATTTGTATCTGCAATAGCTTCTACTTTATCTCCTGCCTCTAATACAATTTTTTCTGCATCAAACGTGAATGTTTCACCTGCTGGGATTGTTAAATTATGAATAATTTTATTTGTATTAGTAGCGGATGCTGTTGATTTTACAAGATTAACTGACTGTAAAACTACGTCAGACACGCTATAGTTGCAAAAGAATAGAGTAGTAATAGCATGTTCTTGTCCAGATGCTACTGGACCATAAATTGCTGCCGATGATGTTGTTACTAATGCGCTTTGGATTGCCATGTCTATTCCTTAAAATATCATACTAAACACTAACGATCTACGTCTGCTTACCAACTCATCAGCAGTTGTTGTGTTTGAGAAAAATAATCCTGTTGCTCCAGGACCTTGTGTTGCTCTACTGTATACTTTGTTTTTGCCAGCATCACTACTTGGTGCTGAAGACTGATCTGATAAACTTAAAACTGAGTCAATGTCCACCAAATTTGTATTTGATTTAATAGTTAGCGGAAAACCTGTTGTAGTATTGATTTCGTAACCACTTGATCCACCTAATTGAATTTTATTTACTAAAAGACCAGAAGTATTAACTGTAGCTTCAACGGTTCCGTCAATAGTGAATACTATCTTGCTTTCAGGATCTCCAGCACCAGTATCAAATGCTATTCCTGAAGTATCCAACGGTGTTAGTCCATTATATTTTCTAAAACCTGCAATAGGAGCTTCAGCAATCAAATCCAATACATATGTTTGCACATACCCTTTATTTGGGATTGCGTTTGGACCAGCTAGAGCTACGTTTGCAGAATAATTATTTGACGAATTAACTGAAATGACCCCAGTGCCTGTGTTAATTTCTAAGTTGCTGCCGCCGGTAAACAAACTATTTGTTTGTAAACCTAATAGTGTGCCAACAGAATTTCTAAATGTAAATGCACCATTTATAATTGTACCTGTTGGTGTTGTAAACGAAAGAGTTTCGTCAAACACAAAGCTGGCGTCTTGAAGCAACCCACGTTCAATAGTAAGTCCTGAAAAATCAGTTCCTCCACCAACGCCTGCTAGTGTTTCACCTACGTTTAAATATAAAACCCTATCTGAAATCTCCAAAGTTTCTGAAGTAATAGTCGTTGTATTACCTTGTACTAATAAATCACCAGTAACGGTTGTTAAGCCAACACCTGGACCCGTGTTTAGTACGATGTTTCCACCGAGCTGTGTGACTACTTGATAGTCACCTTGAACTTTGACGACTTTAGACATGTTTATATTAGATAGCTGTTAATTGAATGTAATCTTCTGATGAATCGTTTACCAAATACCAAGTGTAACGATTGCCACTGAAGTCAATAGCTGTACGCTTGTTTAACTTTCTAATAGCAACAGAAATGTCAGCACCCGGGTTTGTGTAACCTAGCATTACTACTTGACCTTCGTCTGTGATTGAGCTTACTAACAAGCATTTGCCTGTACCATCAGCGTTGGTAACTCTGTAATTACGTGAGCCTACTTGTTTTTCAATGTAACCTGCTTTAGCTGTTCCAAAGCCAGGAATACGTGCAGATACTTTAATACCTGCAGATGTTGTGGCGTAATCGCCGAATACCAATGTACCAAGTACATCATCTTTTACTGGACGTCCCATTTGTTTTCTCCTTGAGTTAATGGCGTTCTAGGCCTACGCGGCGGGTACCGCATAAATCTTCTAGACAAAGTATTTATCGATTGTTAAAGAGTTACAAGTCAACAAAAAAGGACTCCGAAGAGTCCTTTCTGTATTACACTTAATGCAATATTACTGGAATGAAACACCAGTAATTGAAACGCTACCTAAGTAGTCTGCTGCGTTACCTAGAGATGACGCAGTATTTGACAACTCAACATAACCGTAACGTGTCATAAATGATACGACTGGCTCAAATGTTGATGGGTCAAGAACAACACCACTGCTCATCAATGGAATGTATGGGCAATAGAATGCTGCTGCATCTGACTCTGAAGAACCTTTGTAACCAACTAATACAGCTGAGTTATCAGCAGCGTAGCTGTTTACATATACCTTCATAGCACCGTTCAATGTACCAACAAACTTAGTGTTTGTAGGTGCTTCAAATGTACCTTCTGTTGTACGAGCAAATGCGCTTGTAGTAGCAGATTGTAGAATTGTCAATGCTTGTGGTGAAACAACAGCCCAGTTACCAGCACCGCGACGTGTACGTTGAGCGATGATGTTAGCAGCACGGTTGATTAGAACAGCTAAAGCAGCGTGTTCGTCACCAACGAATGTAGCAGTACCTGATACAGTTGCTTGGTTGTATGCTTGAACGTTACCGTTAGAAGCAGCTAAAGTAGCCAAGCTACCGATAACTTCTTGGTCGATTTCAGCAGTAATTTCTTGTGCCAAAGCAGCCATGATTTCTGCTTCGATGTCAATACCTTGTTGGGCTTGTGCATCTTGAGCAGCTTCAAATGTCCAGCGAGCTGACAATTTACGTGTCTTCGCTTCAACAGTTTGCTTCAAGATCTGAATGCTTAAACGCTTACCAGCTGCACCTTCTAGAGCTGCTGTTGAAGCTGCTTTAGTTTGTGAACCGTCGTTAGCAGAATAGCCTTCTGCAATCTTGAATGGGCTTAGAGCCTCTTCACCAGCAGTAGCGCCATATGTGCCACTTAGTGTATCGCTGTAGCGAACACGTAGTGTATGGATCTGACCAACTGGACCAGTCATTGGTTGTACACCAACTAACTCGTTAGCAATAACGGTTGGCATAACGCGACGGATCACTGGAAGGATCACGCGATTTAGTGTTGCGACGTTGCCGGCAGAAGTAGCACCAGTGCTAGCACTTTCAGCCAAATACTTGCGAGTATTTTCTAAAGTTGCTGACATTACTGATTTCTTTGTACCTTGAAGGCCTTCTAATAGGGCCTCTTTGGTTTCCGACCAACGGCTGTTTAGTAGTTCTGACATTTAAATTTCTCCTTAAATTTTTAGTCCAGCTAGGCGACGAATATCGACGATGTTGCCATCGCTTTCGCTGCTACGGTTGCTGTTGGAAATTTTATTTCCTGTAATTTCTTTTGCCTCAGTAAGTGCCTGTTTCTTCTGCGGAGCATTGCCCTCGATTACCGCTGGCAAATACTTATTAAAACTATCGTGTAACTTTACAGTTTGAACACTTTCTAATAGTTCGCTCATGATTTCTTTTTGGTCAGCCGCTAACGGTGCCAATAATTCACTCATGACTGCTTTTCTTTCCATGCTTTCATTTAATGCACGGATAGTTGCTTCTTTGCTTTCAATGATTCTCTGTGCTGTAACTGCAATGGTTTGCGCTTCAGCAATTTGTGAATCCTTCTTGTCTATGACCTTGAGCAATTGAGCTGCTTCTGACTTCTCATTGATGTAACTTGTTTGAAATTCGTTGCTGAAAGCTTCGAAAATCTTACGACCAAAGTCTGCTTTACGAGCTGCGTCAATGTCTTCACGTAATTGTGTAAGTTCAGTTTTTAAGCTGGACTCAACAACACCTTCCACCATTGTTGCTGCACGTTGAACAAATTGTGTTTTGATCTTAGCAAGTGCATCTTTACCTTCACGGATAAGGCGTACCTTAGTTTCCGCTAGGTCTTGTTTATCTTTGTAAAATTCTGCAATTTCATTGGCTAAAGCTTCAACCACAAATTCTTCTAGTTTGAAAAACTTGCTTGCCATGACTTTTTGGTCTTCATGTAATTCAGATACTTCTGATGCTAGTTGACGTGTAATGAATTCCTTCATTATTGCCGCATCTTTCTTCATCTTAACTGCATACTTGGCTTTGGCTTCTGCTAGTTGAGCGCGGTCTTCAACAAACTCGGCAATTTCAGGTGCTAGTTGCTCACCGACCATACGGTCAATAGCTTCTACCATAACTGCTCTGTCGTGTTCATAACGCTGACTGAACTCTTCTCTAAGCTGTTGAGTGATTTGAGTACGGTTCTCGTTTACACGAGCTTCCCATGCTTCTTCAATCTGAGCTTTGATATCCTCAGAAATCACATTATTTTCAAATAATTGTTTAATTGCATCCAACATGTGATTCTCCTTTTATTGGAGTTTGTTTATTATTGATAATAAACTCTCTTTAAGATAACGTTGTGCTTTAGGATCGCCCTTCACCTCTTCCGCTATACGTAAGGCATTTAGACCACCACGACTATTCATCAAGTGTTCATAAATTGGTGTAGGATATGCTCCTGGTGCACTGGGTTGAGCTACCACATCTACGGTGATAATCTCAAAATCGCTGACTCTTCCAGTTCCGTCACCGCTGACGTTACCTGAGCCTCGACTGGAAACTCCCAACTTAACTCCGGACTCAAGCATAGTGCGAACTAGTTGACCCATTGGGGTTGGTAGAATCTTGAACTTTCCATAACCATTTGGACCGTCCATCCACATTTCAGTAATCATGTGTGACACACGGTCCAGGTTAATTTTTAAGTCATCTGGGTGATCAACTTCACCTAATACAGAGTATCCGCCAGAAATTTGATCGTTCAAAGTTTTGACAGCTCGCTCAATCTCGTCCACAGGGTACACACGTTGGTTAGCATTTTTAATGCCACCTTGTATACAGATACCCTTCATGTAAAGGTTTTTCCCGTCGCTTCCATCTGACTCGATCACCATGCGGGCTTGATCAAAGCTCAAATTTTCACGAAGGTAGTTGATTTTGCTCATATTACTTGCCTAGTAAGCTCTTTTCGCTATCTGGCTTGCTTCCTTTTTTCTCTGCTCCATGACCTGCTGGAACATTCTTCAAGTGCTTAACACCTGCTTTACCACCTGGAACGTTAACGTTACCTGATGCTAAATCTTTTGTTGCTGGGTTTAGTAAACCACCTTGTGTACCGCCTTTGCCGCCGTCGCCGCCTTTAGCGATATTTGCAGTTGTGCCGCCCATATCATTCTTGTTAGCTACTGTTGACTTAGTGAAAGCACCATTGTCACCCATTTTAGCTGTTACTTTTTCTACGTATTCACGGATGAAAGCTTCGTCTTGATTTTCATCGTCGCCATACATGCTCATTTCGTCTTCGCCTTCAAATTCTGGTGCGCCATAAATTTCAGACATTTCTTCTTCTTCGTCACCCATTGCTGGCTCTTCAGGACCCATTTCGCCGTCTTCTTCTCCACCCATCAATGACTCAAATTCGTCACGTAGTGAATCAAGAGCGTCTTCTAAGTCTACTACACGGTCTTGTAAATCTGTTACTTCATCGCCTGACAATGTTACGTCGTCGCCGTCCATTTCATCGTCACCTTCAATATCGCCCATCATGTCGTCGGTCTCGTCATCGCTTGAGAACTCGTCGCCCATGCCTTCTTCAGCTGGCATTTCGCCTTCTGCGCCCGGAGCCATTAATTCACCTTCTGCACCTGGCATTTCGTTTTCATTAAAATCTTCTGCAAGCAATGATTCATAAATCTCACGTGATTTTTCAACCACGATGTCATGAAATAATTCCTTGGCTTTGTCTGTTTCTTCATTAATTAGAAGTTCAAGCATTTGCTCGAATTTTGAACGGTCAGTCATGTTTAAATCTCCTTAGATTGTGAGCTGTCGATATATTTACACGTAATGTAAAAAATAGTGCTATAATGGTGTGAAATTAGGCTGTTTTACTCCAACTTGCCATATTCTCACGTAACACCTCGTAAGATATAGTTTTGAAGTTGGGAAACTGCCACTGCGGATCGTAAAAGTTTCGATCAGTTACTCTAAAATATTTAGTATTAATGTTGGTTTTTACAATGTGTTCTGTTTGTCTTTGCCAGTTTCCATAATATGTTGCTGGATCAGTGCTTTTTCTATAGTTGTTACTGTCAGCGTACACATTATTCAACAATCCGTTATCTCCAGCAAAGTCAAAACCTAATATATACACTTCTTTTGCTTTGTGATCTGTTGCTAATTGTAATGCTGTAGGGCCTGAACTCCATCCTAGACTGGGTTTAAAATAATTAAATCCTTGAAAGTCCTTAAACTTTATATGCGGGTTAGTCCACACTTGATGTTGTAATTGATAACCTGTTTGATTAATTTCTATAATCATTTTAGGATCAACTGCAATCAAGTAGTCAGGTGAAAACTCCCTGTAAACTGCATTACAAGCATATATTTTACCGTGGGGTTGTAATTCTTTGTAAGTGATTTGCAAACGACTTTTGCCGTTGCCTAATACAAAACTTCGCATACGTTGTCTCCTAAAAGTGTTTATCTTTTAGGATTTATTATGCCGCTGGAGCTGGAGCAATGCCGTACATATCGTGAACAGATTTTAATTCTTCTTCCTGTTCAAGTATGTGTGCTTCACTGCTTTTACGTAGTTCGTTAATTTGCTTAAGAGTTAATCTAGTTTTTCTAGTGTCGCTGCGTTGTAACTCTTCAATATCTCGTGCAGCATCAAAGCGAAAGTCATTGCTGATGCGCTGTGTTTCAGGATCAAGATAAAATAATTCGCGTAATATCATATGTTTATTTATCAGGCAGCTGGCGGTGCAGCAGGTGCAGCCGCTGTTGCTCCAGCACCCATGTCAGCGCCTGGAGGAGCAGCACCATCTGGTGGTGCTATATCATCTGGAGCACTTGTGTCGCCTAATTCTAAGTCGCTGTCAATGCCAGCAGCACTTATCCCAACACTACGCAACTCACCACTTGCATCAGTACCAGTAATGCTAGCAGTACCTTTTTCTTCCTTCCAAAGACGTTCATTCTCTGCCATCTCTTCATCTGTAATTCCCAAGAATCGTTTCATAGCAAAGCGTTTACTAATGTAAGGCACTGCTTGAATTGTATTAAATGTATTAATTCGTTGTCCATCTACTTCTGCTTGTCTGTATGCTGCAAAGTTCTGCGGAGGTTGGAACTTGATTTCAAACAAACTTGAGTCAACATTTACACCGCGTTTGTATAGATAACGTTTAAATTCTTGGTCAAATACCCCAGTAATTAAACTTTGCAAACGCATACAGTAGTTGTTAAAGCGTAATTCTTGAATATATGCTGTACCTACACGACCGTCATTGTATTGTGCTTGTGAATCATCTGCACCAGTCGGCAAATAACTACTTGGAATGCGTAACGCACGGAATAACTTGTTGGTAAAATACTTTAAGTCGTCAATTTCGCCTAAGTTAGTGCCGCCAGGTAGCGTATCTACTTTACTTCCACGTCCGCCTTCTGTTTGTGGGAAGAAATAATCTTCATTAATTGACAATGGATTGTATGCCGAGTCAATGACGTTGGCTCCTCCGCCAGTTTGTGAAGGAATTCTACGTTGATGAATCTCATTCTTTACACGTTCCACAAAACTCATGGCCATGTGGCTTGGCATATTGCCCACATCAATGTAAAAAATACGTCTTTCTGGAGCACGTTGTATACGATAGATTAGAATAGCGTCTTCTAATAATTCTTTTTGTTTGTATACTTTGAATACTTGTTCTAATAAACTGTTACCAAATGGATAATTGTTGTCCAAGCCTTCTGACAAACTTAAATGAACCACGTGAGCAGCATCAACTGCTAGTTCATTTTCACCAATGCTGAATCTATCGCCAAACTGTTGCGGAAACGCACCAGTAGCACCTTTACCAATTGCACCACCGCCAGACCAATTAGTTCCGCGATTGTTTGTTTGCATACTGTTGGGTGTGATCTGTGTCATGACCAAATTTTGAAAGTTTGGTGCTAGGTCTTTGATAACATACTGTTCAGGCTTTTTGCCTTCGCTTTCGTTAACAATAATTTTTACAACTTTGCTGGGATCCACATAAAACCACTTTTGTGTTTCTGGATCACGTACAAAGAATGCATCACCATACTTAAATGTATTACGAATAATACGGAAAAAACGTGTGTCAAATATGTTTAACTTGCTCCATTGTTGCAAGTATTCTCTTAAAACACGGATTTCAGTACTAGTTGCCTTGCTTTTAAATGCAAGACTGAAACTTGTTGAGTTTTCTTTGTTCTTTTGTGTGCAAAACTCTGCTAGAATATCTAAAGCAGCGTTGATTTCTGGATCCATGTCCATCGTGTCGTATTGCATATAGCGTTCAACACGATTTGGACTACCAGTGTACACATCTGGCAAGTAACTTGAATAATTCGTACGTGCTGGTCCAGCTTTTGTCGCATTAGACAAAGGACTAATGTTACTTGAGTTACTATTAACTGGGACGGGAGTAAAGTACTTTTTCCAACTCATAATTATGTTTTATCATGAACGTTGCCGCTCATAGCCTTGGTTGCTCTAACTTGGTTAGCTACTAATCGATTTGTTTCCATCGCAGACTCACTTACCTTGCTCATAGTAGTATTTAAGCTAGATAATAATTTAGCCACGTCGTCTAGAGTAGCAACTTTTTGTCCTGTCGTTGTTGGCGGTGGTGTTGTGTCTGCTGGTTTTTCTTCAGGTGTGCCAGCTGCAACTCCTCGTTTAGCATCTTCATTTTGCTGATTGGTAGTCCGTCTATCTACTGCGGCTGGAACCGTTTGCGCTTGAGGTTTAGCTGTAATTTTTGGCATACCATCAGCACCAATAGATATTTGATCAAACGATGGCATTTTAAATCCGGCTCGATCAAATGCGGCACTTGGACTAACAGGCATTTTTGGTGCTGTTGGTGCTCCTGATGTTCCAGGTGTTTTACCCAATGCTCTGTCAAAATCAGCATTTAACTTGTCAATCGCACGAAGATTTCCTTGGGCTGCGAATTGTTGTGCGTATTCACGCTCGCCTGGTCTGTGTGCTTTACCGCCGTCATTGATATTTGGATCAAATCCACCTGGATATGTTGTCTTTCCAGTGCCACTGCCAGGCATTCCAGGCATTCCTGGTATTCCAGATGGTATTAAATTCTTCACCATGCCCATCATGTCTGCTGGGTTAGGCATTGCAGATGTATCAATTTTGATATTTTTTGCCATTGCAGACAAATCTAAGTTAGGCATTCCTTTCTGGCCTGGCATTGATTTAGTCATTTGTTGTACAGCGTCGGCTACACCCTGTTGTTGCATACCTGAAGCAATTTTCTTTAACTGCTCTTCAGTTATTACACCTTCTTTTCCGTGGAGCATGGCCAATGTGCCTTTACCAAAATCTTCTATTAAACTTCCAGTAGTTCCCAACGATCCTGTTGATTTGGGTTTAGCTTCTACTGCGGGCGATGTATTCATCTGGTAAACTTTGATAGCATCACCTACAAAATTGGCGGCAGAAACAGCCATAGAGGTTAATCCTCCCACTGCTCCTCCAGCCATCTTGTCAATGGCTTGCACAGCAGTATTACCGCCAATTGCTCCAAAGTTATATTCAGTGTCAGCTCGAGTACCTGCTGCTGCTTGACGGCCAGCAAGTCCTTCGGCAGTTGCTGCTTGTCTATATTGGGCAGTTGTTTGTGCAATAGTATCTCTTGCCCCAACACCTTGACTCGTGTTACCGTAAATATCCAAGCCAGCTTGATTTAATTGTCCGGTATTCAGTGGTTTGCCAATTACGTTTGCACCAGCTGCTCTGATGTCGTCTATTCTAGCTTTAGCACTAATTAACGCTGCTGTTGCACCATGTCGAGCTTGTTGTTCATCTTCAATTGCTTTCTTTTGCCCGCCTAAAACCTTTGTAACGTCACTCATTGCAGTGCCCATAGCTTGGGCAGTTTTTACTGCGCCGTGATATGCTGCATCGTTTGACTCGATATTCTTTTTCATTACTTCAGCTGCTGGACCTACGCCAGATGCTGTGATATTAAGTAATGCTTCGTTCTTCTGATTGGCCATATTACCAATTTTGGCAGTTTCCATAGATGCTTGACTAGCTTCTATGTTACCTTTACTCAATGCTTTGGCTGATTCTGCTGTACCACGTGCCGCATCACCAAGTAGGCCCATTTGCATGGCTGCTTCTTGACTGCGTACTGTGCCAGTAGCAAACATTTCTTTGAACACTTGTCCAGTGCCCATTGCTTCTGCTTGTGCTAGTTGTTTGGCAAATCCTTCTCGAGCAATTTTCTCAGCTTCAGCGCCTTGTTGTAAACCAATTAATCGCATCTTGGCTTCAATTTGACCGTCAGCTTTGGCTTTTTCTAAACTTGCTTCTTGTTCTTTACGTGTCTTACCAGTTTGTTTGGCAATCAAGTCCATTTCAGTTGCTAGTTCAGCAGCTGCCTGACTTGTTCTTATTTGTCCAGCTACACTGGTATCAGTTGTAGACTTTTGAAATCCAATCTGAGTTGCAAGGACTTCATTCAAGTCCTTGCTAGTATAACCCATTTGGCGTAGATTTTCAGTAAGTCCACTATCAAAGAATGTTTTACTGAACTCTGTAAAGGCCATTCCGCCTTTGGCCACATTGCCACCTAATCCAGCAAAGTCCTTTGCACTCTTGGATTGTACTGCGGCAAATTCTTCAAAGCTCATGCGACTGTTTGCAGCCGCAATACGCATTCCTACAATGTCATTGTTAAACGCATTACCAGTATTACTTAAATTTTGAAATACTTTTTCGCCGCCTTGAACCCAATCATATAAAGCGCCAAGTTGTTTGCCTAGTTTGTCGGCAGGCCCGCCAAGAGATGCTAATGGATCTTTGCCAGTCGATGGATTAGCTTGAGCATACTTTGCGTTAGCTGCTGCCATTTTTTCATAGTCAATTTCTGCTGCCATTATTTTTTCCTAGAAAACTGCGTATATAAATACTCATTATATTTATCGGAGTATCAAATGACAGCTAATAACCCTTTACAAAAGTATTTTAGACAACCTAAAATTTACATGGCACTGCCCAGCAAGGGACTGTTCTATCCACCAGGTTCACTTTTAGGAGATTATAATAATGTTCCAATCTTTGGAATGACTGGCATGGATGAGATCATAATGAAAACTCCCGATGCCCTGTTCAACGGAGAGGCAACTACCAAAGTTATTGAAAGTTGCTGTCCTTACATTCCTGATGCTACTGTAATTCCCAGTACAGATGTAGATGCACTGTTAGTGGGTATTAGGATTGCAACTTACGGTGGAGAAATGGAATTAACACATAATTGTCCAGCTTGTAAAGCTGAGAATGAATTTGTAGTTGACTTACAACGAATACTTGACTACTATAGTAGTGTTAATTTTGATGGTAAGATTCAAATTGATGATTTAACTATTACTATTAGACCGTTATCTTATGCAGAAGTTACAACGTTTAATATGGAAAACTTTAAATTACAAAAAATGCTGTATCAATTGAGTAAGGCAGAAGCTGCTGAAGATGAAGCTAAAACACAAGAAGTAAACGATTCTATATACAAACGTATTAGCGAAATGCAAGTAGAATTATTTTTAATCAGTATTGATAATATACAAGTTGGTGGTGAAACTGTCACTGAGGGTGATACTATTGCTGAATGGTTGCAAAACAGTGACCGTAAATTCTTCAAAGCAATCAAAGAAAAACTTGAGAGAAACAAGGAAATGTGGAATATGCCCAAGCAACATGTAACATGTTCTGCTTGTAGTCACGAAACTGACGTTGAAGTAACATTGGATCAAGCAAATTTTTTCGCCAGAAGCTAATTTATATCCCGGACTCTGAGCTAGAAGATTTTCTCAAGAGTCATGATAGATATGTCCATGATATAAAGGACGAAATTTATCGAATTAGCTGGTTTATGCGTGGCGGGGTTTCAGTAAGTGAAATGTTATATAGTCTTACTCGAGAAGATCGTTTGATTATGAACGAAATTATCAAAGAAAATATTGAATTGACCAAGAACAGCGGATTGCCGTTAATGTAATCACTTGCCGCCTCGGCCAGTACCTTTGAATGGGTCTACTCTTCCACCTGACGAATCAGCTGCTTTTTGTAATATACTAAATGGATCAGTTGGGTCTACTCCAGATAAATCTGTTTTTTCAACATCTTTAGGGACGTTGCCCGTTGCCACTTGTGTTACTGCTGTACCAACATTGACCAACCATGGAGCTAGTTCTGGTATCGTACCAATTCCAGTAATCATAACACCAAATGTATCAACTAACCATTTTTTGCCAGCTTCTGTACTAAACCCAACTAGTAAAGCTGTTTCAAGACCTTTTGAACCAACTTGTTTTACAATGGCAGCTAATTCAGCTGAACGGTTTCCAGGGAACTGTTTAATAATCCAAGGAACAGACGATGCAATTTTGCCTAACAGTAATTTATTTGCAGCCCACATGGTAACTTTAGGTGCAATAATCGCGGTAATAAATTTACCACGCAGTGTACGAAGTTGTTCTTCATAGTCTGGCGCACTCTTATCTAATTTGCCAGCTTGATAATTGTAATTGATAACTTCTTTGGCAATATCCAATGCATAAAATAATTTCATTGTTTGACTGCCGTAATGCTGGGCTGCTATTTCAGCGGCCCTTGCATACTGTGCTTTGGTAGCAACCGATGTCGCATTACCAGTTACTTTTTCCACTCCCCTAGCAACCCATGAAGTTGCGTCGTCAGCAGTGTCCTTAGCAACACTAGCAGCTTTAGGAACAGCAGATCTAGCACCCTTAAAGGCATTATAACCAGTCTTTAATGCTGATAAAAATCCAACTTCAGAAACAATTTGATAAACTTTCATAGTATTGTATTTATTATTCCAGTGGTATGTTCTTTGTGAGCTCACGCTCACAAGTGTTTTATGCTTCGCTTTGCTACGCATAAACACCTTTTCTTTAACTAAAGTATTTAATAGAATTAACTGCGAAGCAGTTTAAATATTATCTAGATTGTTTAGTCACACTTGGCCCTGGCGGGCCAAAGTTTTGAACATTATCTGAGTTGCATAGTTCACTTAGCGTTGTGGCGATTGCAGAGGCGGTCATCCTGTACCTCGAGCCACGTCTTTATATGACGGCGGTTTGTGTGGTATACGCTAACATACACACAAACGTAGGGAATACTATCCCTTCATTTAGCCTTGTAAATTTGTTTTAAACAGCAAAATCAGTTTATGGAAGGCATATCCGATCATCGTCCTGTTAAGGATAGTTGCTGAGTACTCTTGGCGGCTAGAGTTTTCCGTCCGGGCGTAATTAAACCCCTTGTCATGGGCACAGGATTTTAGCTAGTGCTTGCTTAATACCGCTTGTGAGCCTAAGATTTTAATATATGTGAGCCGTGTACACGCACAGAAATCTGTCCGTTATACCACTCGTCTGATTCTAACACTTTATTGAGGAATTGTTCTCTGGCCTCGATATAAGAGCATTGCGCCTTTGATGTACAGTAGTATAAAATTTCACGTTTGAAATTTTCTTTGCCTAAGAGTTCTATATCTTTAGATAAGTTAGGGCTGCTACCATAGTAGTCACGCCAATCACTATCAATTTTGCTTCTGATTTTCTTCTTTTTCTTGGAGCCATTCTTTAACTTAACAACTTTGTAAGTTGTTTTAGCGAATTTTGCAAGTTTTTTGCCTATGTACTTTTTGCCAGAGATTGTATTGGTTATCAAATATACGAAGCCTACGCAGTCTTCAGGTAGTTCTTCTATTTGTGTATCTTGATAAGTCCAATGCATCCATTATGTATCGGATGCTGGTGGCGTGCCTTGTTGTTTTTGGATTTGTTTCTTTTCTGCTTTAATTTGATCCAGTTCATGACGCCATTCTTGTATATGAATGCGTCTCAAACTGCATATTCGCCTAATTTCGCTGAGCCAGTATCTAGTTGCAATACCGCTACGCCGCGTGCCTTTAGAAATCCATTTCTGGTTTTCTCTAAAATAATTGTTGAAAGCGGTCATGAGCTGACTATGCAACTCTTCATCACGTTTCACTTTTTAGCCTTTTTAATAATGTCTATTGTTACATCATTGATTTTTGAATCTTGAATAGACCTAATATGCAAGCGTTCTGCACAGTTTCTGATATCGTCATACAATGCTAAATCGCCTGTTTCTTCCAAGGTTAACTTTGCAACTTCGTGCAAGACAATAACAGCATCTATAAGCGCCATGTTTCTCATTCAGTTACCTCTAAGTCATTAGCATAACTGGTGTATCCATTTTCTTTAATGACTCTTAGCACATTGTTAACTCGCCCAATTAGTTCGTCTTTGTGGCTAATCAAATAAATGTTTTTATTGCGTTCTCTGGCCATCTTTTTCAGCACTGCCAGCGCACCTTCAACACCCGATGCATCTAGTCCGTTGTCAATCAACTCGTCGATAAACAACAAGTTGATCTGTTGATACAAACTTTCCCATACATCACGGAATGCCCACGACAACGACAAGATTAAACGATTACGCTCACCGCGCGATAAGTTGTCAAAGTCTAAATCTTGACCAAGTTGTGTAATTTCTACAGATAGGTCATTTTGAAATAGCACAGTATGCGGCAATCCCATCTTATCAAGATAGTAAGTGAGTCTATTATTCAAATATGCCAAATTTTGATCAATAATTTTCTTACGTATAAAGCTATCCTTGCTGGTTAACAATTTTAACAGGAAATCTTGATGATCTCTAATACTTGAGAGCTCGTTTACATGATCCCAACTTACTTCTTGTATAGCAGTATTTTTTAATTCGTCAATTTGTTCTTGGTAAGGGTCAATTTCGTCAGCCCGTTTAACTAGCTGATCTTCTAATGTAGTTAGGTTGTTCTGATGTTTAAGTGCTTGCTCAACCGAATCGTAATATGTATTAGGTCGTCCGTTGATTTCGCCAATGACAGCTAACTCGTCTTTAACTTTATTACAATCTGCTGTTACTTTATCAAGATACTTTTGAGCTTCTGTTATATTTTTAGTAGCAGTTGTAGTAAGTTCTTCGTGCTTATGATCGTGCAATGCTTGTTCGCAAGCATGACATGTTTTATTTGCTAGACTTTCTAGTTCTCTTGTATACTTTGCTACACTTTTTTCTGCTTGACCAATTGCAGACTCTAATGTTGCTTTTTCTTTGGTTAAACTTTTTACTTTTTGTGAAACTTCTTCATATACTTTTAATTTTGCATGTTGTTCTAACTCTTTTTCAATATCAACACTTAAAAGTTCTTGAATTGCCTTACTGATTTTATCCAAATCAGTAGTTTGTTGTGCATACCAAGCAGTCTGTCTAGTAATTAAACTGTCAATGCTAAACTGAATTTTTTCATTGGATTTTTTTGTAGCTTCTATCTCAGCACTTTCTTGTATAATTTGATCTTTAGTAATTTTTGACAATTCTTTAAGAGCTTCAGCTTTTTCACTGAGAATAGTAATGCCCAATAGCTGCTCAATAATCATGCGTTGTTCATTTGCCCGCATACTTAAGAACGGCTCTGTGTAAGTGTTTAACGCAACAATATGTTTGAACATGTCGTGACTCATGCCCAACAAATCATCTAAGTCTTTCTGAGTTTCACGCATGTCGCCTTGTGCGTCATCGCTTTCTTCGGTATCTTGTTCTTGACCGTTAACATAAAACTTGAGAATATTGGGACGACGACCACGCTCAACACGGTATTCAATACCATCTTTTTCAAAATGTAGTGTTACTAACATATTTTTAGCATTGATTTTATTAATCAAGTTGTCTTTTTTAATGTTAGTAAGTGCATTTCCGTATAAGGCAAAGCTCAGTGCATTAACAATGGTAGTTTTGCCAGTACCGTTGCGACTTCCGTTGTCGTCACCGCCTTGATCTAAGTTTTCACCTAAAACTAGTGTAAGATGCTCCTTGCCAAAATCTACGGCTTGGGTTTGATTGCCCACGCTCATGAAGTTTTTTACTGTTAAATCTTTTATCTTGATCATAGGCTATTATAAATGGCCAATAAAGTCTTGGCGCTGTAAGTGTCGCTTTCAATACTGACAAGCTGATTGCTGACAATCGTGTCAACACTCTCAAATGCTTTAATATCAATATCTGTATTAATTTCTACATCCTTTTTCTCGGCAATTAAAGTTAATTCTCTAATGTCATAATCGCCTAAGAATTTTTCTTTGATAAAACTAGCTTCTTCATAGCTAATGTCAATGTCTAGTGTAACACGAAGATGCTGTTTGGGCAAGATCAATGTGCTCGCTTCGTCGATTAATCGACTCAATGTAACTGTCCTAAATGTGGGTTGTCCTGGCCAGTTGTAATATTCCGGCTGCTTGCCCCATTCCATAATCATCATGCCACGGTCATCATCCCATGCATCTGCATAATTGTGCGGAAATGCATTACCAATATAGTGCATATTTTTACGTACTTGACGTTTATGGAAGTGTCCGCTGAATCCCAATTCGTAATTTGCAAATTGATCCAACTGTAATTCACCATGGTCTGGCATCTGTACCATTGCGTTCATAAAGAAACTGGGCAACTCAAAGTGACCAAATATATACTTGCCACCTTTTTTGCCTATCTTTTTCCATTCTTCGCCCACGAGCCACGGGCATAAAGTAACGTCGCCGATAGTAGTAGGTTCATGAACAACAGTAATACCAGGAATATATTTTCCAAACTCAACTGAGTGAATATCCCGCTTGTCTTTGTAATACAAATCATGATTACCAGGGAAAAAGTAAAATGTATCGAACGCCGCACCCAACTTTTCCAAGGCCCGCAAACTATAGTCCATAGTAGTGATGTTGAGGCTATTCCGATTGTGATGCCAATCACCCATAAAAATTCCAGTATCACAACCTTCCTCCTTTGCTTTAGCAATGTACCAGTCTACAAAATCTTCACAATCCTTATTGTGAACACTGCTATTTGACTTTAATCCAAAATGAATATCTGTAAAGCAGGCAACTTTTTTAAATAAATTACTCACTAGGCGTTCCTTCATTAAATCGTTTTTGTGCGGCAGCATGTTCACCAGCGCCAGTTCTACTGTAACTAGGATTCATTCCATTCATTTCCAACATGTCATCTCTAATATTTTGATTGCGTTTTTCAATGTTGATAATGCGTACAAAGCTATTAGTCACCGCCGCAGTAAAATAAGCAAACGGGTTATTACTTTTTGCTTCGTTAAACTGCAATCCAATTTGAGTTAACTGTAATATTGCCTGTGCTCGCATCTCGTCATTATATGTGTAACCACGTACATTGCCGCGGGTAGCATATCGTTCACATAGTTTAATGTACATGCGAGCTAATGTATTGGTAATTTGCCCGTGATCTTTGTCAAATTTACCTTTAACTAAATCACCCTTCCAATGACTTTTACCCACACATATTAGTTCGTCTTTGTCATCAAATTTCCAGTGTTGGAAAGGTGGAAAGTTAACTTTATCTCTGTGATCTGCTAGGCTTTTGGGATTCTTTTTGCGAGTACCGTTAAGGGGAACATGATCAAACGTCATAATCCTAAAGATCAAATCCGTTTTAGCAATCTTCTTATAGTCCACTTCGCAGTCGGCTTGTTTGACTTTTTCACCAGCACGTTTGCGAGTTTGATAATCCAAATCACCTATTCTTTTGGCTTGATTTCTTTTAGCTTCGGCAACCGTGCGTATGTTTATTTTGTCCAAACTAGGCAAAATAATATCGTATTGGTGATATTCAGGCTTTGCATAGCTTGAATATGTATTTTTGGACTTGTGTATTTCTTCTAGTAAGTCTTTGTTGTTTAAGTAATTTACTTTCGGTGGTGTTATTATTGTCATTAAATGGGTCCTATATAATAGTATTATAAACTACGCACATTAAAAAGTCAACTAAATATTAGCCAGAGGGAACAATTATGGCATTCGATTTAGCAAGTGGGTTATCAAGCGTTTCAAGTGTAGCGCAGACGGCAAATTCTGTGTTGCAGACAGGCGCGGGCGTGTTGAGAACAGCGGCCAATTTAGGTTCGGCATTAAATAATTTATCAAATCCGAACCAGTTGCTCAGTGCAATTCGAAGTATAAATCTTCCATTGGGCGGCGAAGCAATTGGATCAATAGTCAACGCAGCCGCTGCATTTGGTGGAACAGATGCTACTAATGATTGGCGAGCAAGACTTAGTATGCCTAGAGGTAGCTTTTTTGATACAAGCCCAATTTTACAACCACTAACTGCTGCCGGCGGATTAATTTTTCCGTATACTCCCACAATCACTATCAGTCACGCAGCAACATATAACGAAGTTTCAGTCACGCATCAAAATTATCAGTACATGGCTTATCAAAGCAGTAGAGCAAACGCTATTCAGATAACTGGAGAATTCAATGTTGAAGATTCTGTACAAGCCAAATATTGGATTGCAGCAGTTCACTTTTTACGTTCAGTGACAAAAATGTTTACTGGCGAAGGAGCATTTGCTGGTAACCCCCCTCCAATTTTAAATTTTAGTGCTTACGGTGACCATGTGTTTAGAAATGTTCCTTGTGTGGTCACAAGTTTTAGCATGTCACTGCCAAAGGATGTGCAGTATATCAGTACAACAGTTGCAGCTGGAAGTAGTTTGGGTGAAGTATCTGCACTAGCATCAACTTTGGCTGGTGCTAATTTAGGATCAGTTAGCGCAGCCGCAAGCGTAGTAGCTAAGGCAGGGTCTGCCTTAAATGTTATTTCAAATGTTAAAGATGCTCTTGGTGGCGGTGCTGGCGGTATGGGAGTTCCAAGAGACAGTCATGTGCCAGTTAAGAGTGACTTAACAATTACCCTACAGCCAGTCTATAGTAAAGAAGCAGTAAGACAATTTAGTTTGCGTAACTTTGTTAATGGCGCTTATGTAAGCAAAGGATACATTTAATGGCACAATATACAAATTTAAGTCCTTGGTTTAGGACAACAATTTCAAGAAATACATTAGACGTATTGACAATTAGACCAGTTAGTTCTGAGGCGGATGATTTTCTTTATACGATTGAGCCGCAATACACATATAGGCCAGATTTATTAGCACATGACTTATATGGCGAATCAGCACTATGGTGGGTTTTTATTCAACGCAATTTAGACATATTACAAGATCCTATATTTGATTTTATTCCAGGAACTCAAATTTTTATTCCAAAGAATTCAAGTCTTAGAGAAGTTTTAGGAAACTAATATGGCGTTTGATATACAATCAGCGGCGACCAACGCAACGAGTACTGTAAAAAAAGCATTGGATGGCTCGGGAGTTGTTGCTGGGTTACAAAGTGCAGGCAATGCAATTAACGGTGTAAAAAACGCCCTATCTAGTGGCGCAACGAATATTGCTGGTGCTCTAACAAATGCTATTCCTGGACAAGTAAAATCTTTAATAGAAGCAGTTCCTAAGATTGCAGATTTAAACATTGAGTCTTTATTGAACGCAGCCAAAACTGTTGTTAATATTCCTGGCAAACCTCCCTTTCCAAACGTGCTGCATAATTTTGCTAGTTACAACTATGTTTGGACGTTGTCGGTACTAAGCCCGCAAGATTTGAATTTCCCAGATGAAAGCTATCGAAAAGGAAAATTGGGACCGATCATCCTTAAAAGCGGCAGCGGCAGTCCTAATGATAGAATATCTACAACTTACAGATCATTTAGTAATCCCACTGGCAAGTTTGACTTCAACATTGAAGATGTTAGAATTAGCGGAATGATGGGCTTTGATAAAACTACTGGCAATACCAACGCCACTGGAATTACATTCAATATCATTGAACCGTACAGCATGGGAATCTTTTTTGAATCGTTACAGATTGCTGCCTTAGAAGCCAAGTATATTAATTATTTAGAATGTCCTCTTTTACTTCGTTTGGAATTTAAAGGACACGTTGATGCTCAAAGACAAAACGTAATAATTCCAGGAACTACAAAATATTTTCCATTAAAAATTAGAAATATCACAATGCGTGTTAGTGGTCAGGGTAGCGTGTATACGTGCGAAGCAATTCCTTGGAATGAAAAAGCACATAATACAACATACAGTCAAGTTAAAACAGAAGTAAATGCTGCTGGTTCTACAGTCCAAGAAATGATTCAGACAGGTGCAAAGAGTGTACAAAAAGTTATCAACGATAGATATCAAGAAGCAGTAAAGCGTAAAGACGTTACAGTGCCTGATCAAATTTTAATTTTATTCCCTAGTGATTTAAAAACTAGTGATTCTGCTAACGTAGATTCTGATAGTCAAGCTGCACCAACAGCAACAGTTGATCCTAAGAAAGAAGCTGGTGCAAACGGAAATGTGTTGACTAGATTAGGTGTTGTTAGAGGAACTGATGGATTTAATTTAGTACAAAACTCAAACATAAATCCCATTGGTATGGCCAGTATGGGATTCAACGAATATAGAAAGGGAGATGCAGCGTTTGGCAAAGATAATGAAGCTTATGATGCAGCTACTGGAACTTATAAACGCGGAAATATCAGTATAAGCAAAACATCTAGTGAAGCTAGATTTGCACAAGGCACTGATATTCCAAATATTATAAATCAAATTATATTAGCAAGCGATTACGGTAGACAAGCTCTTGATCCTGATAAAATTAGCGATGATGGATTTATCAATTGGTGGAAAATTGAAACACAAGTCTATATTATGGATAGTGATGCTGATTTAAACACCACTGGCCGTAAACCTAATTTAGTAGTTTATAGAGTGATACCACACCGAGTACACCATAGTAAATTCATGCAGCCAAATGAAGCAGCCAAAGGCGTTGAAAAACTTAAATTACAAGCAATTAAAGAATACAACTACTTGTATACAGCAAAGAATTTAGATATTATTAATTTTAATATTGAATTTAATGCCGCGTTTTATACAGCACTCAACGCTGACGGCGGTAAAAACAACATTGACGTTAATAGAGCAGGGGAAACTGGTAATGCCGCAGCTAAAAATGCTCCGCCAGAAGCCGACGCTAACAGAGAAGCTCCAGTAACAGGATCTAAAGTTGAATTAGGAACTGTGCCTACTTCAGCAATTAAAGATAAAGTTGGAACTCGAACAGGGGGTTTGGGCGGCCCTGGTGGTGATGACCCAGCAACAATGGCAGCTAGACAGTTTCAAGATGCTATTACAGAAGGCGCCGACATGGTCCAATTAGATATGGAAATCATAGGAGATCCTTATTTCCTTGGCGATAGCGGCATGGGAAATTACTCGGCCCAAGCAACTAATTTAAAAGGCATTAATGCTGACGGTGGTATCAATAATCAAGACGGACAAACTTATATAAATGTAAGATTTAGGAATCCTGTGGACATCAACAGTCATACTGGCAGATATGATTTTCCAGGAGGCAGTCTAGTTCCACAGTTTAGTGGACTTTACATGGTTACTAAAGTTGAAAATATGTTCAATAAGGGACAGTTTAAACAGACACTATCTTTAAATAGAATGGTTGGACAAGATGTTAAAGATGACGGCAGTTCTGGAAAAACTCTAGTGTCTAAAATTGTTGACAAATTTAATCCAAACGATCCAAAATCTTATCAAGCTAACGATGTTAGCGGAAACGAAGGCGCATAATGGCAGAAGAAACCAGAACTGGTATAGGTTCACAAGGCAATAACCCTGGACCGTTTTTAGCAAAAGTAATTAGTCACCTTGATCCTACTTATATGGGATCTCTAGAAGTGCAACTACTGCATGAAGTTGGTAATGATCCAGGTTCAGAAGGTCAAACGTCAGTAGTAAAATACATGAGCCCGTTTATGGGTTCAACCAGCATTGACTTTGTTGGTGAGGATGAAACATACGATAACGCACAAAAGTCTTATGGCATGTGGATGATCCCCCCTGATCCAGGATCTACAGTAGTTGTGTTTTTTATTGAAGGCGACCCACGTAAGGGTTTTTGGATAGGGTGTGTTCAAGATGAAAACATGAACTTTATGATGCCAGGTTTGGCAGCAACATCTTATAATATAGATGGTGATGAAGAACGTGTGCCAGTTGCAGAATATAATAAAACAGCAATTACGTCAGGGCATAATGACAGTACTAAAAATAGAAAAGCACAACATCCTTTTACAAAAGTTTTATCTGATCAAGGACTTCTAAAAGACGATATTAGGGGTATAACAACTTCCAGTGCCCGCAGAGAAACACCAAGTATGGTGTTTGGTATCAGCACTCCAGGGCCAATTGATAAGAAAGGTCCCAAAGGATCCATTGGCAAATCTGAAGATGAGATTCCTGGAGCATTTGTTAGCCGACTTGGCGGCACTACGTTTGTCATGGATGACGGCGACGACAAATTCACACGCAAGACTCCAGCAAACGAAGGCCCGCCAGAATACGCAAGTCTTGAACAAGATGAGACTGACGGTGATCCAGCAATACCTCACAATGAATTAGTTCGCATTAGAACAAGGACTGGACATCAAATTTTAATGCACAACAGCGAAGATTTGATTTACATTGGAAATGCTAGTGGAACAACTTGGATTGAACTAACCAGCAACGGTAAAATAGACATTTTTGCAACAGATAGTATAAGCATTAGAACCAAAGCAGACTTTAATTTTTATGCTGATAGAGATATTAATTTTGAAGCTAAACGCAATGTCAATATAAAAGCTGGAGTAGAAATGCAACTTGAATCTGGCACTAACTATAGCGTTATTGCAGGAACCAATGGAAAAATTACGATTGGCGGCACAATGGACCTAAACGTTACTGGGGCATATAAAGAAACTGCTTCTCGTATAGATATGAATGGCCCAGCAGCAGCGAAAGCAGTTAGAATAAAAACACATAACTTGCCTGACGTCGCTACACCTGGTGCGGATATGACTGAAATGACGTCAATTATGCGAAGAGCCCCAACTGCTGAGCCTTACCCTCAGCATGAAAATTTAGATCCAACTAAAGTTACACCAGCTAAAACTAACAGAGATTCTGGAGGAAGAACTGGTGCAGGTGCTACAACTGATATGGGTTTTGCAGGCACAAAATATAAAGAGTACACTACAGTTACTGATACCTTTAGTAAAATACAAGGTGCTGAAGGGTAAATATTGATATGACATCAAGTTCACGTTTGTACGATAAAATAACGGTCCAAGGCAAAGACCCTAAACGTTCTGCGCCTATTCCAAGAACATATCGAGGATTTAGTACAATCAGCGCAGACAGTGAAAGTTATACACTGTTTGACTTGGCGTTAATCAAGCAAGATATTATTAACCATTTTCATATTCGCCAGGGCGAACGTTTAATGAATCCAGAATTTGGCACAATCATATGGGACTTGCTTTTTGAGCCTTTAACTGAAGAACTAAAGGCCATCATTATTCAAAACGTGGAAACTATTATTAATTACGATCCACGAGTACGTGCAGAAAACGTTATTGTAACTACCTACGACAGCGGTTTACAAATTGAGTGTACACTGACTTACATGCCTTATAATATTTCAGAAACATTACAGTTTAAATTTGACCAAACAAACGGTCTTATTAATTAAAACCCCATAAAATAAAAACCGCTAAATATACTTGATATAGGAAGCGGATATGTCCTCAACTGATAGACAAAATAGATTACTAGTAGCAGAAGATTGGAAGCGGGTATACCAGAGCTTCCGAAATGCAGACTTCCAAAGTTACGACTTTGAGAATCTGCGCCGAGTAATGATTAATTACTTGCGCGAAAATTACCCAGAAGATTATAACGATTATATTGAGTCAAGCGAATATCTTGCTTTAATTGATATGATTGCCTTCTTAGGGCAAAGCATAGCTTTCCGAGTTGATTTAAATGCTCGAGAAAACTTTTTAGAACTTGCAGAACGTCGAGAAAGCGTATTAAGGCTTGCAAGGCTTTTAAGTTATAATGCCAAGAGAAACATTCCCGCCAGCGGACTCCTTAAATTCCAAAGCGTAAGCACAACTCAAACAGTCATTGACAGCAATGGTAGAAATCTTGCTGGGCAAGTTGTTGTGTGGAATGATCCAGCAAATACAAACTGGTATGATCAATTTATTAAAGTAATAAATTCTGCAACTCCTGCATCTAGCCAGTTTGGCACCCCAGATGATAAATCAATCGTCTACGGGATTCCAACAGAACAGTATCGATTTCAAACTTATAGTGCTGGCGTACCAGTTTTTGGATTTACAAAAACAGTTGATGGCAGAAATATGAATTTTGAAATTGTTAGTACAATTATTGATTCAGGAACTACAATCATTGAGGATGCCCCTCAAGCTGGAAAGACACTATCTTTCCTATATCGAGATGATGGTAAAGGATCAGCAAGTCCAACGTCTGGGTTTTTCTTACATTTCAAACAAGGTAATCTAAACACTGGAACATTTACTATCACGCAACCTAGTACTAATGAAATCATTGACATTGATGCAACTAATGTAAATGACAGTGATGTGTGGTTATACAAGTTAGGTTCAACTGGTGTTGAAAGCGAGCTATGGGCAAAGGTTCCTAGTTTTGAAGGCAACAATGTTATCTATAACAGTTTGAATAAAAATATCCGTAATATTTACGGAGTAGTTACTCGCAATAATGATAGAGTAAGTTTAACATTTAGTGATGGAACATTTGGAACATTACCCCTTGGAACCTTTAGAACTTATTATAGGATTAGTAACGGATTACAATATACAATAAATCCTAAAGATATTAGGAACGTTAGCATTGATATTCCATATATTTCAAATGTAGGACAAGCAGAAGTATTAACAATTACACTTGCACTACAAAGTTCTATTACAAATAGCTCTGCGACTGAATCAAATGCTAGCATTAAACAAAATGCGCCAGCAACATACTATACACAAAATCGTATGATTACTGGCGAGGACTATAATATTAGCCCTCTTAGCGTCAGTCAAGAAGTAGTTAAAATTAAAGCGGTTAATCGTACATCAAGCGGCATTAGTCGATATTTTGATTTAGTTGACCCAACTGGAAAATATTCAAGTACAAACTTATTTGGCGATGACGGGATTGTATACAAAGAATTGTTTGATGATAGTTTTAGATTTAGCTACTCATCAAGAACAGACATTGAAGCAATAATTTATAATCAAATTATTGACGTTCTTTCAGAAACTTCTTTACGTAATTTTTATTATTCAAACTTTAGTAAAATTGCTACAGACAGTTTAAGTATTTCGTGGTTCCAGAAAACATCTGACACCAGTGAAAGTACTGGCTATGTTGGCGATACAGTTGATTCAGAGCCCTATCGAACTGGTGTTTTTGCAGCAACTGATTTGCAATATTTTGAACCAGGGGCATTAGTTAAGTTTGTAGCTCCAGCAGGAACTTATTTTTTAAAATCTGAAAACAATAAGATAGTGTATGGTGACGCTACAGTGCCTAACTCTTCAACTGTGCTATGGGCCAAAGTTGTTGGCGTTATTGGCGACGGGACCAATAACGGTACTGGTGTATTATCTGATGGTTCTGGACCAGTGACTCTCAATGTAAATATTCCGCAAACTGCAATTGTTTCTCAAATTATTCCTAAATGGCGCACCACTATTGATGCTAACACTATTAGCTCAATGATAGAATTAATTTATGCTAACAAGCCTTTTGGGTTAAGATATGATACAATTTCAAAAACTTGGAAAATTGTATTTGAAGGAAATTTAAATATTAAAGATGAATTTAGTTTGGGCAAACAAGGCAATAATACCAATCAACAATTAGATTCAAGTTGGTTGCTATTGTTTACTACTGACACTGAATTTTATACAGTAAAAAGTAGACGACTACGTTACATATTTGAAAGTAAACAACAAATTAGATTTTATTATGATTCTTCAAATAAAATATTTGACAGTAGATCTAATTCAATCGTCAAAGACAAAATTAAAGTATTGAATGTCAATACTAAACCAGATGTTACATCAGCATTTACATACGACTTAGTATGGGAAATTAACAAAGAATTTGTTGGTCTTGATGGCTACGTTGATACTAAGAAAATTGAACTATCATTTAGTGACAGCAATGACGATGGAATTGTTGACGACCCAGAGTTGTTTGAAGTGATTGTAGATACAGCAACATCGCCACTGACAAAATACATAGTTTTAGAAAGATACGATATTGCAGCTGGACAACAAGATTATAGATATATCAGCAATGATTCTGATCTTGTGTTAATTTTAACTACTGAGGGAACCGTAGGATCATTTGCTCCGTATGTTAACGGTCAATATTTTTATTTTATTGACACTAGAACAGTTAAAAAATTAGACAAAGTAGTTGGAAAGTTAACACCGTCATTGGATTATAAAGTTTTTTCTGGTCGAGACGGTTTAAAATTCCAGTACGTGCATAGTGCAGATTATGAAACACGTATTGATCCAGGACTGAGCAACATCGTTGACTTGTTTATCCTAACAAGAGAATATGATACAAAATTTAGACAATGGGTTTTAGGAAATCTAACTACAGAACCACTACCATCCAGTACTGACCAGTTATCACTGTCGTTATCCCCGTCTTTAAACACAATTAAATCAATTAGTGATGAGATTGTTTATCACCCAGTGAGGTATAAAGTGTTATTTGGATCTAAAGCATCTGCTGATGTTAGAGCAGCATTTAAAATTATTAAAAATGCAGAGCAAACAATTAGTGATAACGAAATTAAAGCCAACGTATTAACAGCAATTAATGAATTTTTTGCTTTAGAAAATTGGGACTTTGGTGATAGTTTTTACTTCTCTGAATTATCAGCGTATGTCATGAATCGAACTTCTCCGTATCTAGTAAATTTTGTCATTGTTCCTAGACAAACAAATTTAAGTTTTGGTAGCTTGTTTGAAATTAAATCAGAAAGTGACCAACTCTTTATTAACGGAGCAACAACTGACGATATTGAAATTATTTCAGGCATAACGTCGAGTGTCATTTCAGCTTCAGGAAATCTTGCATCTAGCTCAAATGTTACATCACAACAAACTATTACAAGTAAAAGCGGGAGTTATTAATGGCTGAACAACAAAACGAATACGGACTTCCTATTGGCAAGGGCGAAAAACGCCGCACTGCAAAATTGTTGCCAAGATTTTATAGAACAGAATCTAACAAGAAGTTTATTCAAGCCACCATTGATCAGTTAACACAGTCTGGTACAGTAAAAAAGTTAAACGGTTTTATTGGCAGACAAAATGCCAAAGCTGTTACAACTAATGATGTTTTTATTGAAGAACCAACGTTAGACAGACAGCACTATCAACTAGAGCCTGCGGCAGTAGTTAAAGATACACTGGGAAATATTACATTTTTTAAAGATTATATTGACTATGTCAATACTGTTGATGTATTGGGCGGCATAACTAAAAACCATCAAAAATTAAATAAACAAGAATTTTATTCTTGGAATCCACATATAAATTGGGATAAATTTGTCAACTTCCAACAATATTATTGGATGCCATATGGCCCAGCAGTTATTAAAGTACTTGGCCAACAACAACAAGTTACAAGCACGTACACTGTGCAACTATCTGACGAAGGAGACAACAGGGCATACTTGTTCACACCAGATGCGTTGACTAGAAATCCCACGTTAACTTTGTATAGAGGTCAAACATATAAATTTGAAATCACTGCCCCTGGAGAACCTTTTAGTATTAAGACTCAGCGCCAAGCAGGTGAGTTGTATAGATATACAGATGGTGTTGATTTGTCTGAGGTTGAATCTGGAACAATTACATTTACAGTTCCAGTAGATGCTCCCAATGTTCTATATTATGTCAGTGAAAACTCGCCAGATACCGGCGGTGTTTGGGAAATATACGACATTGATGAAAATACTGTAATTGACGTTGCATCTGAAATCATAGGTAAAAAAACGTACACGTTATCAACTGGTGTCGAATTAAGCAACGGTATGAAATTGACTTTTGGTGGAAACGTAAGTCCTGCATTATATACAACTGGGTCTTTTTATGTAGAAGGTGTAGGTGAACAAATAAAATTAGTTCCAGAATCTAAATTAGAAATTGTATCTGCATATTCAGCAGCGAGTCAAGTTTTATTTGATGATGCTGGTTTTGATTCAATGCCATTCAGCGATGCAACATCATTTGCTGGACAGAAAGATTACATTACAATTAACCGTTCAAATTCTGACGGAAACCCTTGGAGCAGATATAATCGTTGGTTCCATCAAGATGTTATATCTAAAAGCGCAGAAGCTGCTGGGATACCAATTGAACTAGATCAAACTAGACGTGCAACACGACCAATTATTGAATTTGAATCAAATCTTAAATTGTTCAACTTTGGCTACGCATCTAAGAATGATGTTGATTTAATTGACACATTCACAACAGATGTATTTTCGACAATTGAAGGATCTTTGGGATACAACGTTGATAACGTTCCGTTAGCCCAAGGGCAGAGAATCTTATTCACAGCAGATTCTGATTCATTAGTCAACAACAAGATTTTTAAAGTGACATTTATCACAGTTACACCTGTGGGTGGTGCTGGACCAGTTAGACAAATTCACCTAGTTGACGAGTCTGATACAGACGCCCTATATGGCGAATCTGTTGTTATTAGAAGTGGTAGATTAAATCAAGGAAAAATGTATTGGTTTAACGGAAGCACATGGAAATTATCACAACAAAAAACAACAGTTAATCAAAAGCCATTATTTGATTTGTTTGACAGTGACGGCGTATCTATTTCTAATAATACAACCTATCCAGGGTCTACATTTTCAGGTAACACTATCTTTTCATATAAAGAAGGTTCAGGTGTTACTGATGCAGTATTAGGAATTCCGTTGTCCTATAGGAATATTAGTAACATTGGTGATATTGTTTTTACCTTTGATTTATTACAAAATACATTTTCCTACAAAGACGGTGTTGATGTTGTAACAAAGAATACTGATTCTGCTTTCCTTAAAATCATTACGGGATTAGATGCTGGAGAATATGTTAACGGTTGGATCACCAATCAATTAGAGAATACCCAGCCCATTGTTAGAATATTTAAAAATAGCGGGCTTACCAACAACTTCCCAATTGATGTTTATGATGACATTGGAAATCTAAGTGATTTAGAAGTGAGAGTGTATGTTAACGGTAAAAGGATTGACAAATCTTTCTGGTCAATCGTTGATGCAGTACGATATAAAAAAGTCGTAATAAATTCAAATCTTATTAACATTACGTCTGACGATGTAATTACTTTACGTTGCTTCTCATCACAAGATAAAAATGCTAACGGTCATTATGAATTGCCAATAAACTTTCAAAATAACCCGCTAAACAACAACGTTAATACTTTTACATTAGGAGAAGTTATTGACCACGTTGATTCAATTGTTGATAATCTTCCAACGTTTAATGGAACATATCCGGGTAATAATAATCTTAGAGATCAAGGATTCTTATCTACATTTGGAACAAAATTTGTACAGCATAGTGGACCAGTTAACTTTGGATTATATCATTTAACATCAAAAAATTCTAATATTGTTAAAGCATTGAATCAAACCAGAGACGATTATGGTAGATTCAAAAGAAATTTTATTAGTGTTGCAACAAGTATTTCAGATGACTTGCCTACTAAAGAAATCGTTGATAAAATTATTTTAGAAATTAATAAAGATAAACCAAAAACGTTTCCATATTATTTTAGTGATATGGCAGGAACTGGCGCTGCAACTAAAAATGATTATAAAGTTGTTGATTTTAGAATTAAAACATATCCATTGTCTTCAGCATTTTCGTTAAACACATTATCAAATAAAGCAGTTAACATTTATGTAAACGGCGTTCAATTGATTTACTCAAAAGATTACTCTTTTGATGACACTGGATTTGTTATTATATCAGATACTTATAATTTAGTAGACAATGATATAATTACCATTTATGAGTATGAAAGTACGGATGGTTGCTTTATTCCACCAACGCCAACATCTTTTGGAATCTGGCCTAAATTTGAACCTAAAAAATATTTAGATACAACCTTAGTAACACCACAATATGTTATTCAAGGGCATGACGGTAGTATTGTTGTTGCATACAACGACTATAGGGATAACTTAATTTTAGAAATAGAAAAACGCATTTTTAATAATATTAAAGTTGCATATGACTCAACTATTTTTGATATATTTGATTTTATTCCAGGTTACAATAGAAGAACAGATTACAGCTTACAAGAATTTAATAAAGTATTAGCCCCTAGTTTTTATCAGTGGGCAACGCTAGTTGACGGTGATTTTACTAAACCAATAAGCTATACTAATAGTAATCCATTTACATACAATTATTCAAAGAACACATCTCCTGATGGGACTGCATTGCCTGGATACTGGAGAGGAATATACAAACATATATTTGACACTGACCGAATTCATTTGTGTCCTTGGGAGTCTTTAGGGTTTAACATTGAACCAACTTGGTGGCAAGATGTATATGGACCAGCACCATATACAAGTGATAATTTAATATTATGGAATGACTTAAAAGATGGTATTACTAGAGAACCTGGTAAGCCGCTAACAAGAAATATTAAGTTTTCAAGACCTACATTGGCAATTATGCCGCCTGTTGATGAAATGGGCGAATTACTAGACCCAATAGCAGCAAATATTGTTCAAGGTGACATTAAACCTCAAATGTCAGATGCTTTCAAATTTGGAGATTACAGTCCAATTGAATCAGCATGGAGAAGAAGTTCGTTCTTCCCATTTAGTTTTGTGCTAGCATCAGTTTTAATGCAACCAAATAATACATTGGGTTTATGTATAGACAGAAGTAGAATTATTCGAAACAATACTGGCCAGTTAATTTATAAAGACACTGGATTAAGATTAAGATTAACAGATTTAACTTTACCATCAACTACATCTGATAGTGAACGTGTGTTAACTGCCGGCTTAGTAAATTATATTGTTGACTATATTCTTAGTGATAATTTAAAATCATTATCACAATATAAGGTTGATTTGACAACTATGACAAACTATCTAAGTCATAGATTAGGTGGGTTCACCAGCAAAGAAAAGTTTAAATTAATTTTAGATAGTAAAAGTCCAACGGCAAATGCAGGAGTATTTGTTCCTCAAGAAAACTATACAATCTTTTTAAATACTTCCAGTCCAGTTAAAAAGCTAACATACAGCGGTGTAATTGTCACTAAGATTTTAACATCAACGGGTGAAGGATATGAGGTAAAAGGGTACAATCAAAAGACACCGTTCTTCTATTATTATCCGTGGACACAAACTGGTAATGTTATTAATGTTGGCGGTATTAGTGAATCTTACATTGAGTGGGTGCCTGGCCAACAATATATTGTTGGAAACGTTGTTCGATACAATAATGCTTATTACAGAGCCACACAAAATCATACATCTCAAGATAATTTTAGTTCTACTGAATTTCAAAAATTAGCCAAGTTACCTATCATTGGTGGACGAGACGCATCCCTAAGAAAATTGTGGGATAGAACTCCAACGATTGTTAATTACGGAACTGTGTATGATACAGTTCAAGAAGTAGTTGATTTTTTACAAGGTTATGGTGAATATTTAAAAGATCAAGGATTTGTTTTTGACGATTATAATACAAATTTAAAATCTGTAGCCTCATGGGAAACTTCTGTTAAAGAATTTATGTTCTGGACAACTCAGAACTGGAGTGCTGGAGAAGATAAGTTTGTTGACTGGTTACCTAATAGGACTTACAAAGCTGGCGTTATTGTAAAATACAACGGTGATTACTTCTCTTCTAAAATTGATCATACAACTAGTACAATATTTCAAACAGAATTGTACAATAAATTATCCAGTTTATCTCAAGACGGTGCTAGTGTTATTGCACTGAGCCCTTCCGCACTTGGTTTATCAATGAGATTAACTTATGCTGTGATTGATGATATTAGAGATCAGTTTAATGAATATGAAATCTTAAAAGCAGATGGCGCAAAATTTGATCAAAACTTTTTAAACCACACTCGAGAAGATAACGAATTTTCTTTTAGCCCACGTATTGATGGAATAGGAATTTATGGTGCGGGCTTTTATCTAGTACAAAAAGAACATGTACTAATTATTGATAATACAACACAGTTTAATGATACAATTTACAATTTAGAAGCTGGATATAAACAAGATAGGATTAAAGTTTCTGGTTATCGTACAGTTGGTTGGTATGGCGGATTTGATATTCCTGGATTTGTATTTGATCAAGCTGATATTACAGAATGGAATTCTTGGACTGATTACAATCTAGGCGATATAGTAAAATATAAAGAATTTTATTATAGTGCAGAAAACTTCCTTCCAGGAGTTGAAACATTTAATCCTAGCAGCTGGATTAGATTAGAAAACAAACCAACTTCTGCGCTACTTCCCAACTGGGATTATAAGGCAGAGCAGTTTACTGACTTTTATGATTTAGAATCTGATAATTTTGATGCCGGGCAACAGCGTGTTGCTCAACACTTAGTTGGATATCAAAAAAGACAATACTTAGAAAACATTATTAAAAATGATGTAAGCGAATATAAATTTTATCAAGGTATGATTCCTGAAAAAGGTTCTGCTAACTCATTGAATAAATTATTTGATGTACTAAGTGCTGAAGGCCAAGAAAGTATTGATTTTAATGAAGAATGGGCTGTACGTGTTGGACAATACGGCGGTTCAGAAGCATTTGACGAAATTGAAATTTCTTTAGATGAGTCACTATTTAAAACTAATCCACAAGCATTTGAATTAACAAACAGCATTGATCCTTCTGTAGTGGATTTTGTAATTCGTCAGACGCCAAATGATTTATATTTAAAACCGTCTGGATATAACAACAACCCTTGGCCGTCAATAACAAATTATAAGCCGTATCTAAGAACTCCTGGCCACGTTAGATATGATCAAGTTGCACTTAACGTTGACTCGTTGACTGACATTGTATCTGAGGATATCAATGTATTAAAAGAAGGTGATTATGTTTGGACAGCATTTGAAGGCACCAGTTGGAACGTTTATAGATTTACTAAAGCTGACTTTGTTATAAGAACTGTTGAATACGCTAATTCTGTTATTACTTTAGAATGTGAATCTATCCCATCAGTAAATGCGGGTGACGTAATTGGCATCGCCAACGCTGGGGTGCTTTCTGGATTTCATATAGTTAGTAGTGTTAATTTAGATTTGATTACTATAGATAAAACTATATCAGGTTGGCAAGATCCGTTTGCTGATAGTTCTCAAATTTTAATCTATAAATTTAACAGTCACCGTATAGGCAGCATCAATGAGGCAGTACAGTTACCGTTGCAATTAAAAGCAAACGAATTGTTGTGGTCTGGTATAGACGGTGGCGGACAAAATACTGTATGGCAAAATAATCCAGTATTTTCAAGAAAAACATTGACAGCCTCTACGCAAACTATAAATGAAGAGTTTGGAAGAACGGTAGCAGTAGATGCTACTGCAACGGTGTTAGCAACTTCAACTAATGCAGATAATGTTGCCTTGTACGTTAAATCAAATAGTACTACAGGCTGGACAAAAAAACAAACAATTGAAATGCCACCAGCTTATGCTCCGCTACTAGGGTTTGGAAAAGAGTTAGCATTTTCACCTGACGGAGTTTGGCTTGCAATTGGAGCCCCAGACGCAACTAGTGGACAAGGTCGTGTGCTAATGTATCAAGTTGATACTAACGGCGAGTATCAATTTGTTACCAACTTAGCAAGTGGAAATACTACAAATCAGCTGTTTGGATCTAAAATTAAACTAGCAAAATTAAGTGTTGGTTATAGAATGGCTGTAGTTAAGACTTTCCCTGGACTTGATCAAAATCGTGTTATGATTTTTAGCAACATGGGTTCTTGGGTTAGCGAAGGAGAAGTTGAAACAACAACCACCAATGGTGATAACTTTGGTTATGATATAGACATGACTGCAGACGGTTCAACTCTCGTTATAACAGCTCCAACTACAAACTTTGGAGCTGGATCAATCTTCATTTACAATTATACAACTTCGCTATATGAACTAGATCAAACAATAACAGCAAGTCAATTTACCATTGATCCAGAGCGATTTGGAGAAAGCGTATCAATAACTCCTGATGGAAGTGTGATGGCAGTGGGGTCTATCCTTTCAGATGATACCAAAGCTGATCAAGGAGTTGTGAGAATTTTTGATCTTGACTCGTTGGGATATGCTGCACGACAAACAATTACAAATAGAAATCCAGAAACATCTGAAAAGTTTGGAGCAAAAGTAAAACTTATCAACGGCGGAAAAACATTAGCAGTTTTTAGCGCAATGGGCGATAGTAAAACTGTTTACTCAATTGATAACGGGTCAACAATATTTGATAACGGGTCAACACAAATCGTAGACTTTAATAAAGATGCTGGCCGTATTGACATTTACGATGAATATGATGTTGCTTTTATCTATGGCGAATCTCTATTAGTTGACAATGCAATGAATGACAAATACGGTTATTCACTTGCTGCTGGAGATAATACTATAGTTGTATCAGCTCCAAAAACAGATAGTCAAGTTTCAAATGCTGGTGTTGTTTATACATATTCCAAAGTTCGTTCAGCATTTAGCTGGACCATTTTACAATCAGAAAAAAATAAAGTTGATGTAACAAAAATTAAAAAATTATTTTTATACAACAAGAAAACTAGCAATCTTGTAACATATTTGGATATTATTGATCCAATGCAAGGTAAAATTGCTGGAATTGCCGAGCAAGAAATCAAATACAAAACATATTATGATCCAGCAACATATTCTGTTGGAACAGATGCAGTAAACGTTGATGACGGAATGGCTTGGTTAGGACAACAAGTTGGAACTCTATGGTGGAACTTGGATAGAGCTAAATTTTTAGATAGCTATACTGGTAACGTTGTCTATAGAAATTCTACTTGGAATACACTGTATGAAACTGGTAGCATTGACGTTTACGAGTGGGTTGAAACAAAATATACTCCAGCTGAGTGGGATAAACTGGCTGATACTGAAGTAGGTTTAACATCTGGTATAAGCGGAACAAGTTTGTATGGAAACACCACATATAGTGTTAAAAAACGTTATGACAACGTTGCAAAAACTTTTAAAAATACTTATTATTTCTGGGTTAAAAATAAAACAACAGTACCTAATGCTCCTGATAGACTAATATCTGCCTTCAACGTTGCAACATTAATAGCAGATCCAAAGAGTCAAGGCTATAAATTTGTTGAATTTACTGGAACAGATAGTTTTAGCCTAGTAAACGTTCAAAATTTATTGGTTAGTTCTGATATCGTATTAGCTGCGCAGTACTGGCTAGTAGACCAAGATGATTTGAATATTCACACTGATTGGAAAATTATCAGTGAACATCCTAACACATCAATACCTACTGCAATTGAAACTAAATGGATTGACAGTTTAGTAGGTAACGATCTCAATAATAGGCAAGTTCCAGATATCAACTTGCCCCCTAAGTTAAAATACGGGGTGCAATTTAGACCAAGACAAAGCATGTTTATCAATAGAATTGAAGCACTAAAGCAATATATTGAGCGTTTAAATTCTGCACTAATATCTGAACTAATAGTTGATTCAACAGATTTAACAGACTTTAAAAAGTACGATGCTTATCCAGACTATGTAACACAAGCTGATGGAACACGCATTCTTCCTAGCGGTCTTTATGATTCTGTTGTTGATACTGATGCAGAACTGCGATTAATTAATACTGGGGCTTTCACTATGCCTTCTTTACTACCAGTAATTGAAGATGGCAGAATTACAGATGTTATTATTACAAAAGCTGGCTCAGGATATATTAATGCACCTTATATAACAGTTAATGGCCTTGGCAAAGATGCTAAACTTAAAACAGTTTTAGACGCTAACGGCGGAATTGCCAGCGTAATAATAAACAATGCTGGCCAAGGGTACACTAATAGCACTACCTTATCAATTAGATCGCTAGCAGTATTGGTCATTAGCGATGAACAGGCCTTAGGAAGGTGGTCTATATACGCATTTAATATTGGTACATCTAGTTGGATTCGAACTAAATCTCAAAGCTACAATGTTTTAGCATTTTGGAATTATGTTGACTGGTATGCACCTGGTTATAATTTATTCACAAAAATTGATTACTCAGTTGATGGAACAAATCAGTTATACACACTATTGGCAGATATTGGACAAACAGTTAAAGTTAAAACTGTTGGCTCAGCCGGCTGGATGTTACTAGAAAAGTTTGCTGATGTGTCTTCTGTAGACTATACACAGAGTTACAAAGTAATTGGCAGACAAAATGGAACAATTCAAATATCCAATAAGTTCTATCAATTTGTAGCAACCAATTTAGGATTTGATGGGCCATTATACGATACTGATGTTTTTGATAATTCAGGTTCAGTTGAACTTAGAATTATTTTAACAGCTATTAAAGACAAGGTTCTTATTGATGAATTGAGGACTGTGTACTTAAAACTTTTCTTTGCAAGTCTTAGATATGCATTAAGTGAACAATCATATGTTGATTGGGCATTTAAAACTAGTTTTGTTAAAGCAATGCACAACGTAGGAAATTTAAAACAGAAAGTTACATACAACAACGACAACTTAGCTGATTTTGAAAGCTATATTGCTGAAGTAAAACCATACAGAACTAAAATTAGAGAATATGTAAGTTCTTATACTAGTATTGATAATACCCAGTCTGTTGTCACTGATTTTGATCTACCACCAGTTACCATTGGTAATCAATCTGTTCCAGTAGTAGTATCAGTTGGTGACACAAACGAAATTGTTATTAACAACGATGAATTGTTGTCTTATCCTTGGAAACATTGGCTTGATAATGCTGGATTTTATGTGTCAGAAATTGTGTTAGTTGACGGTGGTTCTGGATATATTACAAATCCAGAAGTTATTATAACTGGAGCAAATACAACCCAAGCAACGGCTAAAGCATACATTTCAAACGGCAAAGTTACTAAAATTCAAATAGTAACTAGTGGTGAAGGATACTTTTCTGCCCCGACAGTTGAATTGAACGGCGGATTATCTACTATTGGTGTTCCAGCTCGTGCGGTTGCATTTATTAAAAATGATCTAGTTCGAAGCTCTTTAATTAAAATTAAATTTGATAGAATTACTAGCAAGTATTACATTACATCGTTAGCTGTGACTGAAGAATTTATTGGAACTGGATCTCGATTACAATTCCCATTGAAATGGAGTCCAGATTTAAAAACTGGCAAGACGACTGTTGTTATTAAAACAAGCTCAACAGATACTAACGGCCAAGAAGCACTGCGAGATACATTCTCGGTGACTAGTAAAAAAACTACTACTAGAGGACATACAAGTTATTCTGGGGTGTTAACATTTAACTCTGCTCCAGCAAATGGTGAAGTAATTGTAATTAATTACGTTAAGGATTTTAATTATCTATCCGCAGCAGATAGAATTCAATACTACTACGATCCAATCAGTGGACAATTGGGTAAAGATTTATCACAGTTAATGACTGGTGTTGATTACGGCGGAGTTAACATTGTTGGATTGAATTTTAAATCTAGCTCAGGCTGGGACGATTTGCCTTGGTTTGCAGATGTGTGGGACGGATACGATCCTGTTTTTGATGATTTTATTGTAACTGTTGGAGATAGCACTTACACTTACACGTTACCTTACATTCCAGCAGTAGGACAAGAAATTAATATATACGTCAACGGTACTAGAATTGATGATCCGTATTTTGATATATATGACGGATCAACTGTACAACCTAATGGGCGATTAATTGCTCCAGCTGGCGCAGTGATGAATACATTTGTGGGTGACGGTGTAACTGATACTATTACATTGCCCAATTTAGGATCTACACCAAGTTTGGATATTAATGATGGTGATAAAGTTATCTTCCGAAAGAGTACAAGTGACGGAGCAATTACTCCTTCTTCACTTGACTATGACACTACCTTAATTGGAGGAAACCTAGCATATTCTACAGCTACTGGTTTAGCCGCAGAAGATATATTAGTTGATGGCGACGGTTTTGTAACAACCACCTCAAGTCCAGCCCCTGAAGAAGTGGTGCCAGGTCAAATTACTGACGCAGTTGCAGTTAAGGTATTTCATAGATCGGCCAGCGGTTCAGCTAGATTAGCAACTAAAAATTATGTTAGCGACAACGTGATAGATACTTTTGATATAGGACAGTACCCAAATACTCAATATGCTGTTACTGTAACAGTGGATGGAACTTTCTTAGCACTTGGAACTGACTTTACAATCAACTATGACACACAGTCTGTAACACTATCAACAATCCCACCTCAAGGAGAAATTGTTTCAGTATCAAGTTTTGGATTTAACGGTCAAGACATCTTAGATTTAGATTACTTTGTAGGCAACGGTACAGATATTGAATTTATAACTAGATCACCATGGGTTGAAGGAGCATCTTCTTTAGTAATTGTTTCTGGACTCAACCAAAGTTATATCTTGTTTAGAACAGATTCAACATATGAAGCAACAGATAGAATTGGCATTAAATTTGGCGCCGCGCCAGCTGTTGGGGCAATTATTAATTATTTAATTTCTAGTTCTTCAGATAGCTCTTATAGTTTAGCAACAAGCGAAACTTTAATAGGAGACGGATCTACTAATAACTTTACGTTAGCCAACTCTGTTGGTCAAGCGTTACCATTAGAATCTAATGTTATAGTTAAATCTGGACAACGTATTCTTACTGGTCCTAATTGTACATACTATACATTATCAAACAATCAATTAACATATTCAATTCCAGCACATAAATTTCAAGCTGAAGTGTTTAATATTGATGATTTTGACATATATGTTGCTGGCGTAAAAATGAGATTGATGTTAGATTATACTGTTGATTTATTAGCTGGTGCCATTGTATTGAAAGCTGGAGTATACATTAATAATGCGACTTTGGTAATAAGCATTTTAACAACTGCTGAATATTTTATAACATCAGAAACTAACATTACGTTTGTAACGACTCCGTTGTTAGGAGAAGAAATTGAAATTATTTCTTACTACAATCACAACATATTAGACATTCAGCGATCTGAAGTTGAAATAAATCCTACAATATCTTTAACGCAAGATTCAGTTGAATATTTTACGTACAATAAAATTATTGGTGGAATTCTCGATTTAGGCAGAGATGTATTGAGTGATGATTATGTGTGGGTCATTAAAAACGGAACATTGTTAACTCATAGTGTTGATTATCGATTAACGCCAAATAAGAACGCAGTTAAATTGACTTCTAATACTTCTGAAAATGACGTGTATTCAATTATTACATTTACAAAGAACGTTGTTAGACAAACAATTGGATATATGCAGTTTAAGGATATGTTGAATAGAGATCACTATAAGAGATTATCTGCTAATAAGAAAACATTATTAGCTCTAGATCTAAACTTTTATGACTCAACTATTACTGTAGTTGACAGCTCAGTCCTTAATGTGGGAAATAAACAACGCAATTTACCAGGAATCATTTATGTTGGCGGAGAAAGAATTGAATTCTTTACCATTAATGAAAATGTACTTGGACAGTTGCGTAGAGGGACACTAGGAACAGGAACTCCAACAAAACACGTTGCGGGAGCATTGGTTATTGACATTGGAATAAGTGAAACGATTCCTTACAACGATGACTATATTATTGATACATATATTCATGACGGTACAACTAATACAATTCCCTTGCAGTATATTCCTAAACGTTATCCAATTAGAAATCCAGTAACTCATGCTGTAGTAAGCACTGTACCAGCTGATATTGAAGTATTTGTTGGCGGTTATAACATAGTGCCTTGGACAGAACTAACTGACTATTCAGTTGGTGAAATTGTATTATACGGAAGCTCTACATTTAGATGCGTAATAGCACATAAGAGTTCCAGCAGTTTTACAGACGATCGAACAAATTGGGAATTTTTTGTAGGCAATCAAAGACTTAAGAAGCATCCTTATTCAATGTACAATGTAGAAAATCATTGGGAAAGTACGGAAGGTGATGTATCATTTGCTGCTGATTTTTCAGTAGACGAAACAACCGCAGGTGTTACACTGTTGAATGATTTAACCATTGGAACAAAGGTGATTATTATTAAGAAAATTGGCAAAGTTTGGTATGATCCAGGCACTGCTTTGGTTGATTCAAACAATAAAGTTGCCAACTTTATCAAAGCAACCGAAGGCATCCCGCTAGCAGCCAAGAATCCTAGCACAACTTAAAGTAGCAGTTATTAATACTGAATAAATATACTGATTGAGAGAAAAATATGCAAAGTAAAGACTTAACAGGAATACACGTAGAAGGTCATATCAAGATCTGGAATCCAGAATCTAATGAAATTTTCGTGAATAAACGTAATGCAATCCATTATGAAAATATCAGCGTGGCATTGGCGCAGAGTATAGCTAACTCAGGGCAAGGCTTCATATATGAAATGGCGTTTGGTAACGGCGGAACCGCTGTCGACCCAACAGGCATTATTACATATTTGACCCCAAACAGTACTGGTACTAATGCCAGTTTATATAATCAAACATACAGTAAAGTAGTTGATGACCGCAGTGTATCAAACGTTGATCCAGTTAGGAACTACATTGAAACTCGACACGTGACTGGCACTAATTATACTGATGTGTTTATTACTTGTTTATTAGATTACGGCGAAAACATCAGCGGTCAGTTGGCATTTGACAACACTACTGATGCAGAAAGCCCAGCAGTGTTTGACGAATTGGGTCTAAAAAGTTATAGCTCAACTGGATCAAGTTTGTTACTAACACATGTGATTTTTCATCCAGTACAAAAATCATTGAATAGATTAATTCAAATTGATTACACAGTTAGAATACAAAGTTTAACTGGCATAGCCGGAGCATAAGATGAGTTATCAAGTAAATTTTACAGATACAACTAAAACTCCAATCACAGTAGATGACCAAACATTAAACTCTGAAAAGAGTGTACAGTTTGTTGGTAAAAACTATGCGGGTTATTCGCAAGTTATTGCTGAAAACTTTTTGCATTTACTAGAAAATTTTGCAAAACCCTCTGCTCCACCTAATCCAGTTGCTGGCCAATTATGGTACGATACACGGGTTGGCATTAACAATCAATTAAAAATTTGGGATAACACCAATTGGGTTGCAGCTGGCTCTGTTAAGAAATCTTCGTCCGCACCAACTACTAGTGTTATTGGTGACCTTTGGGTTAACACTACAACGCAACAACTGCATCTTTATAATGGATCAAGTTGGGTACTAGTGGGACCAGAATATAGTGCTGGCCAAGCAACTGGTGCAAAAGTTGAACTAATTACATCAACTGCCGATGTTCAAGTTCCAGTACTAACTTTATTTGTAAATGGAACCAGAGTTGTAATTATTAGCGATACTGAATTTACCCCAAAAGCGTCAACGGTTGGGTTCCCATTAATTAGACAAGGTACAAATTTATCAACAACTAATTTCAAAGCATCTGCGACTGGTACCAAAGTTTGGGGGATATCAGAAAAAGCTGAAGCACTAATTATTGGTTCTGCTACTGTAGCAGCCACAAACTTTTTAAGAAAAGATGAAGCAAGTACAACTAATTTTGGATTTAGTGTAAGAAATAATGCAGGTATTAGTATTGGCGGAGACTCTGCGCTGTCAATTTCAATTGAAAATAATGCAGCAGTAGTTTATAATAGAGTTTCAGGTTCTAGTATTGACTTTAAAATTAAAAGCGGAACAACCTCCCCAACTGTTCTTAGAATTGACGGCAGCTCTAGAGTTGGAATTAATAAAACAAACCCAGACGAAGCGTTAGATGTTGAAGGTAGTATTAAAGCAAGCAATCAATTATTATTAACTAACGTTACTGATTCTACTAGCTTGTCAACTGGCAGTATTGTCACTGCTGGAGGCGTAAGCGTAGCAAAATTAATTAGAGCCGGCGGCGGATTAAACATCATTGGAACTAGCGTTGTAGACAACATTATTCCAAGAACTGATAGCATTTATGATCTTGGAACATCTATTAATAGATGGAGTAATATCTATGCAGATAATATTGATGCTACCACAATTAGCGGCAGCTTTACTGGTTTCTTAAACGGTAGTATTTCTGGTGCTGCTACAACATTGACGAGTACAACTGCATTTAGTTTAGGAGATAGGGTATCTGCACTAGGCGTAGTAGAGCAAGCAAGTGATGTTGTAAGTGCTGCAATCAATTTTAATGGTTCTACCCCTTCAGGAAAAGTAGTATTAACAGCAGTTATTAGTAGTAGTTTTATTACCAACAAAACATCAACCACTGATTCTTTTCTCACTGATGAATTTTTAATTAGTAGAGCTGGGTCGTTAAGAAGATTATCCAAAAATTCCTTAATTTCAAATATTCCCTTAGTACCAACTGGTGTAATTATGCCGTTTGCTGGAACTGTAGTACCTCTAGGGTATTTGCTATGCGACGGCAGTGAACAATTAATTTCCACATACCCTGAATTATTTGCAATTATACAATACAATTATAAATCAATAAGTTTATTGACTGGTACAGGCACATTTGCACTCCCTGATCTTCGAGGGAGATTTCCGTTAGGCAGGGATGACATGTCCAACGGTGGAGGAAGTATTCCAGCAGATAGGATTACTGAAGTTGCAGCAGATCAGATTGGCGGCACAGGCGGCGCCAGTTCAGTATCATTGACTCGTAATAATTTACCAGAACACGTTCATGATATGAAAGGTAATGCTGGAGCACAGTACTATGCGTTTGCCCCTAGGGCTGGATCCCCAATTGACACAAATGCTGAAGCATCCAATGGTTTAGTTGCTACAGGACAGGGTCAATTAATGACTGACAGCGGCGGCATTTTTACAGACGATTTAGTATCAGAGACTCTAAATGTCCCAGTTGATATTGTTAATCATTATCAAACAATCAATTACATTATATTTACTGGGAAGGTAGCATAATGACTTACATTATTAATAAAACAAACGGATCTGTTCTTACTGAATTAGGCGATAGCACTATTGATCAAGTTAGTACCGATCTTACACTTATTGGTAAAAATTCTTCCAACTACGGCGAAGTGTTTAATGAAAACTTAATAAAACTTTTAGAAAATTTTGCCAACACTAGTCAGCCTACATATCCTATAACTGGTCAAATTTGGTTTGATACTGGCGATAATAGATTAAAAGTTTACACAGGTACTGAATTTAGAACAAGCGGCGGTCCTATCGTATCGTCTGATGCAAATACTCCCTTAACTTTAATACAGGGAGATTTATGGATTAATAATTTAACTAACCAACTTTGGTTTTACGATGGAACTGAAACTGTCTTAGCTGGCCCGCTGTATACCGCAGAGCAAGGAATTTCAGGACATGAAGTGGTTAGCTTGTTAGATGTTGCAGGAAATTTAAAAACAGTTGTTAAGATGTGGGCAAGTCAAGTATTGTTAGGAATTTATAGTAAAGAAGAATTTACTCCTAACGCAGCGGCAGCAACCCAGTTGACCAATGAAGGATACGCTGGTATTATTAAAAAAGGGTTTAACGCTTCTACATTATCCAACATGAAATTTCATGTAACTGCTAGTAAAGCTGATGCACTAGTTGACCCATCTGGCGCAATAAAAACTACTACTAGTTTTGTGGCTACTGATGCAAGTTCTAGCATCTCTGGTCAACTAACTATTCAAAACCCAGTTCCGTTAATACTTGGTAATCAAGATAGCGAACTTAGAGTTAGTGGGTCATCATTTCAGATAGTGAGTAATCGTTCAGGACAAAGTTTTGTAGTTAAAGTTAAATCGAGTTCTGGATTACTAGTTGAAGCAATTTCTGTAAATGCAGTAGATCAATATGTTGGTATTTTTAAAGAAGTACCAACAACTACATTGGATGTTGGCGGGGACGCTACTATTGATGGCAGTTTAACCGTTACTGGTAATATTACCTCAACTTGGAAAGTAATTAGCTCTGCGTACACAGCGGTAAATGGTGATAAAATCATTGCAGATACCACTCTGGCGCCTTTTAGCATTGCATTGCCAGCAAACCCACAAATTGGTTGGCAAGTGTCTTTTATTGATGGTTCAACTACTGGATGGGACACAAATCACTTGACAATAACTAGAGATACATTTTCAAGAAAAATCAACGGAGCAACGTCAAATTTAGAAGCAAACAAGGAAGGTGGGGCATTTACACTGGTCTACACTGGGGTTAACAGAGGCTGGGCTTACAATCAAGTGGCGCCAGTTTAACATAAATATACAAAAGGGGTGAGGAATGCCTTACAATATTAACAAATACAATCAAGATTTAGCAGCTACCGTAGAAGACGGTACCGTAGACAGCAGTTTAGATATTAAACTTGTTGGTAAAAACTACGCTGGTTACGGGGAAATTCAGAACGAAAACTTTGTTTTCTTGCTGGAAAACTTTGCAGGAGAAAATCCTCCTCCTAAGAAAATTACTGGTCAAATATGGTTTGATGCTACTTCTAGTAAGTTAAAATTCTTTGACGGAACACAATTTCGTACAACTGGCGGCGCTGAAATAGGGGTTGCTGAACCAACTGGTTTAACTACTGGTGATTTCTGGTTTAACACAAATACTAATCAATTGTTTGCTTGGAACGAAGCCGATGACCAATTTTCATTAATTGGACCGCAAGCAGTAGCAGATGCAGACACTACTCAATTAAGATCACGTAGTGTTACAGATACTACTGATGGATTACATGCCATCATTGAAGCAGTCGTAGATGGTGCAACTGTTTATATTATTTCTCCTACTGAATTTACCCTTAAAAATTCTGTAAATGCAATTGCTGGGTTTAGCGTGATTAAGAAAGGCCTAACTTTAATTAACACCCCAAACGTAACTGCCGGTGCTGACGCCCGCGGTGTTACTGGATCTGATTATAGATTCTGGGGAACAGCTTCTAACTCAGAAAGATTGGGTGGTGTAGCAGCTTCAAGTTTTGTAAGAAATGATGTTTCTACACTACCGTCAGTTGCCATTAGATTTAGTGATTTAGGCTATACTGTTGGTAACGATGATGATATTGCGGTTTACATTGAAGGCACTACTCCAGTATTTGAAAATCAATTAAGCAGTACAATTGAATTTAGAACTACCTCTGGCGCAACATACACCCCTATGAAATTAGTTGGACCTAACGTATTACCTGGTACAGATAATACGTCAGACATTGGATCATCAACTTCAAGATTTTCCTCAGTATATGCAGTATCGTTTGAAGGTACTGCTACTACAGCAGATGCAGTTAATGTTGCAGGCAATGCTAGAGCAGCGTCAACATCAGACACTGGCAATACCATTGCGGCAAGAACAGTAGACGGTGATTTAGCGGCAAGATTATTTATTGGAACAGCTACTGAGGCATACTATGCTGACTTGGCAGAAAAATACTTAGCTGATGCAGAATATGACATTGGAACTGTAGTGATGATTGGCGGCACTTCAGAAATTACTGCTAGTAAATTAGGTAAACGTGCAATTGGGGCAGTAAGTGCGCATCCAGCATTTTTAATGAACAAGAGTCTTGAGGGTGGTACCACTGTTGCTCTTAAAGGCCGAGTTCCAGTTAAAGTAATTGGAGCCATTAAAAAGGGAGACGAGTTGATTGCTTCTGATAATGGCTGTGCAGTAGTAGCAGCGCCACTCTCAAATGGAGTTTTTGCTGTTGCATTACAATCTAGTGATGACACCGGGGTCAAATTAGTTGAAGCATTAATTTTATAATATAAATATCACAGAATAAAGAGACTTACTTATGCCAATCGGATCACCAGGGATATTCCCAAAAGCAGCTGGAAACATAATTTATGCTGCTGACTTTAATAACATTCAAAGTACAACTGAGTTCTTACTTGGAGCTGGTCTTTCTGATTCTGGTTACGGGCAAGCAGTTGGTAGCGCACAAGTTGCAGCAGATGTTAAAGTAACTGTTAGTCAATGGAATACACTGAGAACTGATTTGCTTAAAATTCGTCAGCATCAAACGGGGTTAAATGAAAGCGTAAGTTTAACTTTGCCTACAACTACTGACTTAATTGATGACACATTTGCTAATCAATATAAAGATTTTGCTTCACTTTGTAGCACAGATCGACTTACGGTTGCACTTACAGAAGCGCCACCAGTTAACTTATATGATCCAACACTTTCTAGAAGAACCAGTCCGTGGAATGGCAAGTTAACTCATACAGTTACAATAACTTTTGCATCTGGTGATGCTGCAAGACATTTCTTTAACGCTGGCGGATCATTTCAATTCTCGGCAACTATTACTGGCTATACAGGCGGAACTAATGACAAAGGTGGTCGTTGGGATCAAATGCTAACAGCAATGGGGACAATTAAATTTGCAGCCCACGGAACTACGTATACTGGTACTGAAGCCGCGGGCGGATATCCAAAAACATCAATTGGTTGGTATGAGTTGACAACTTCAGATCAATATGTTTTTGTTAAACCAACAACTCCTGGGGTTTACCTAGAAAACGAATATAGAATTCTAGTTAAAAAGAATGCAGCTAACAATACTGCTACAGTATTAACGTTTACTATTGAGTTTGATGACGCAGACCTCGGAGATCAACGACCTGGACGTAGACCAGGGCCTGGAGTTGATGAACAAGTTACTGGTACACTAACTAGTATTGTAAAAATTGCAAGAGCCGCATCAGCAAACGTAACAGTTCCTAGTCCCGCATTCACTCAATCCGGAATATAAACCCTTATAGCTCTTGACACGATAATTATAAGATAGTATAATTATTGTTCAGGAGGTCCGTATGGACGACAAGCTATTAAAAGCCTTTGAAATTGCCAATTTTGTAACAACGTTGGCCAATCAAAAAAAGGTAATTTACGAAGAATATCAACAAAATTGCGTTTATTTTTTTAACGGCGCAACATTCAAAGTCACTAGAGAATTAATTAATTTTGTAAAAACTTTAATTGATCTTGAGCATACTGATTCAGTCATTCTTGATGACAATAATCTTCCAGTAGACATCCCCTCACTAACAGAATTTTTAGACAGCATATTGTCAGTGTATGCATCTGCGACAAACAGTTATCAAACCCAATATCAAAAAATCAAAAATAGTAGATCAGTTGAGAGTTTGTTAGATTTATGACACAAGGTGTATTAATATTTGCCTTTAATAATTCTGAAGTTGACTATGTGGAGTTGTCGATATATGCAGCCAAACGGGTAAAACGTTTTTTAAATAAACCAGTTAGTCTAGTAACTGATAGTTCTGAATGGCTATATAAGACTTTCCCCAACGATGTAGATGTATTTGATAAGATCATTGAATCTGTTGACACAACCACGCAAGTTAAAAAATTTTATGATGGCGCTGATAGTTATTCTAACCTAGTATGGAAAAATTCTAACAGAGCAAATTGTTTCTACCTAAGTCCTTATGATGAAACACTAGTAATAGATAGTGATTTTATAATTAATTCATCATTTCTTGAATATTGCTGGGATCAAAATCATAATTTCTTAATATATAACAAATATAATGATCTAGCATCGTGGAGAAATACCAGCGAGTTTGATTATATTAATCAGTTTAGCATACCTTTTTATTGGGCTACTGTATTTTTCTTTAGGAAAAATTCAACAACTGAACATTTTTTCACTTTAATTGAACACATTAAAGATAATTGGGTATACTATGCTAAATTGTATAGAGTACCAAGTACACGTTACCGCAATGATATTGCGTTTAGCATTGCTATTCATATGATGAACGGATTTACTAGTGGTGATTTTGCCATGCCTATTGCTAATAAATTGAGCTATATCCTAGACAGAGACATTTTAATTAGCGCAACTGATAACAAAATGACATTGCTAGTTAATAAAGAAAATACAGTAGATCAATACACTGCAATTAGTACCAATTCTTTAGACGTACATGTTATGAATAAACAGAGCTTATTGAGGGTTATACGAAATGTCTAAAGGTCATGTATTCCTAGCTCAAAACTCAAACGTAAACTATGTAACACAAGCCTATGCTCTTGCACTATCTATCAAATTGAATAATAAACAGCATAATCAGACTTGTTTAATTACAAATGATACAGTGCCTGATGATTACAGACACACATTTGACCACATATTAGATATACCGTGGGGTGATGATGCTAAAGAAAAAACATGGAAAGTTGAAAACAGGTGGAAAATTGCACATATAACACCGTTTAAAGAAAGTTTGATATATGATACTGACATGCTGTTATTAACATCGAATGATCATTGGTGGGAATTTCTTAAAAACAAATCAATATGTCTTACTTCGTGTGTAAAAGATTATAAAGGTAGAGAAATTAGTGATGATTATTACAGAAAAACTTTTACTGCAAATAACCTACCTAATGTATATACTGGAGTTCATTATTTTAAGAAGTCAGTGCAAGGATACGAATTTTATAAATGGTTAGAAGTTATTACTAAAAATTGGGAACAATTTTACGATAAATTCTTACCTAATACAAAACAAAGATTTTGTAGTATGGATGTCAATGCGGCACTTGCGTTAGTGTTTATGGAAACAGAACACGAAATGACATCTAAAGTTTCTCCATCGTTTGTACACATGAAGCCAGCAATTCAGGGGTGGGACAGTCCCCCTTCGTCTTGGATAAATCAAATAGGTATTAGTTTTAATCAAGATAAACAGTTAAAAATTGGTAATTTTTTACAAACTGGTGTATTTCATTACACTGAGGATGACTTTTTGACAAATAACATTATTAACACATTGAGATATTAATATGGATACACTTACATTACAAGAAATTTTACAAGCAGAAGCAGTGTCAGAAATACCTAAAACAATGTATGTTTGGCATGACGAAGCTGGAACTATTACAGGCATTTCTAATTTACCCAGTACTGGTGGATACTTAGAAGTGCCAAAGTCTAGATTGCATGATTTTTTAAGCGGAAAAAAAGATTACTGTCGATATAATATTGATTATTTTAAATTTGATAATGCATTACAGACTAAAGACGAGTCTATTAAAATATCCAGTGCATTGATTTATGAAATCCCTCGAGTGACTGATAAGGGTATTACAGATTTTACAATCATTCATAAAAAAAAGCAAAAACGTTGGGAAATATTATTAAGTGATGATGCTAAAGTTATGATATCTAAAATTAATCCATCTACAACTTTTGATTTTTATTTAACTACAGTAAAAGACCCCCATTACTTGCTTAAAACAATTACCATACAAGTTTCCAATATAAAAGACGGAAATAAGTTACATTTTAAATCCAGTTTAGAAGAAGATATTGATTCTTTTACCATTTCAACTTTTGGTTATTTTAAATCTTATGGGTTGTTAGTAGCATGAGTACATTAAAAGTAATAGACTGTGATATCGTATATCTAAGTTATGATGAGCCTAACGCTGAAAAAAATTACGCAGACTTGTTAAAAAAAGTTCCTTGGGCTAAACGTGTACACGGGGTAGAGGGCAGTGATGCAGCACATAAGGCCTGTGCTAGATTGTGTAGTACTCCAAGATTAATTGTGATTGACGGGGACAATATTGTACGTCCAGAATTTTTAGAACAGGTTATAGAATTTAAAGATGACGTTGAACTTGATAAAAGTGTTATTAGTTGGGGCGCACAAAATGTTATTAACGGATTGATATATGGTAATGGTGGTATTAAGTGTTGGCCCACGCAATTAGTATTAGATATGAAGACCCACGAGGCTGCGGAAAGTGATAATGCTAAGACCCAAGTGGATTTTTGTTGGGATATTAATTACATTCAAATGGAACAATGCATGAGTGACGTGCATAATAATGCAAGCCCACAGCAAGCCTGGCGTGCGGGCTTTCGTGAAGGTGTCAAAATGGGATTGCTTGAGGGATCTAAAGCTGATAATATTGTTAAGCAAGTTCACTGGAAGAATTTTCAACGTTTGATGGTCTGGATGCACATAGGTGCAGATGTGCCTAATGGCATTTGGGCAATATATGGTGCTAGACAAGGTTGCTACATGACTAATTGTACAGATTGGGATTATGTTAATGTACGTGACTTTAAATGGTTAAACAATTACTGGGAAAACAATGATGGAAAAGTAACTGATAAAATGTTACCTTATGAAATTATGGGAATTGGAGAAACTCTCGTACACGAATTAGAATTAGAAATGGCAGATATGTTTACTGCCGAACAAAGTAAACTATTTAAATCCATGTATGTTAATCCACCTAGAATGCCCAATAAATTTATAGTGAGCAAGTAATGTTTGATATCGTCTTTATCAGTTATAACGAACCAAACGCAGAATCAAACTGGCTAAAATTAAAAAATCGATTTCCTATGACAAAACGTGTTCATGGAGTTAAAGGGATACACAATGCTCATATCATTGCAGCTAAAAAATGTTTTACAAAAATGATTTGGGTGGTTGATGGTGATGCAGAAGTGTTAGATAGTTTTGATTTTGATTATAAACTAGAATCTCGTGGGCTAGAAACTGTACACGTATGGAGAAGTTTAAACCCTGTAAACTATTTAGAATATGGGAACGGTGGAGTAAAACTTCTGCCTAGATTGGATACAATTAATATGGATACTAGCAAGCCAGATATGACAACTAGTATTAGTAAGCATTTTAAAGCAGTGCCTGTAATTAGTAATGTGACTGCTTTTAACACTGATGAGTTTAATACTTGGAAAAGTGCGTTTAGAGAATGCGTTAAATTATCTAGTAAAGTAATTGATAGACAAAAATCAGAAGAAACTGATGTTAGATTACAGGCGTGGTGTACAGTGGGCGCAGACAAACCATATGGAAAATATGCATTAGCTGGCGCAAAGGCAGGAACCAGATACGGTATTGCAAATAAAGGCGACATGACAGCATTAAAATTAATCAATGACTTTGATTGGCTAGCTGAACAATTTAATAAGGAATGTAATGGAAAATAATACTGATAATATTAGTTGGCTACATGGATTGGAAGACTATTTTGCGTTTGCCAATGATCAAGAGTCAAAAAAATATGTAGATTTTCTAATGCATATGATTTATGCAGACAATCCTATTATAAAATTTAATGACGGTGCTGGGATAGTTGAGTTTATTAATACATTGCGTAAATATGCTCCTAATGAAATTTTAGATACATTCCACAAGTATTATAGAGAAGGGCATAACCCAGTTGCATTACAAGACGCATTTAGTAGGGGCCAAGTACAAAGTAAAATTTGGTTAGTTACGGAGTTGGCAAAAATACAAAAAGATTTCAAAGTTGTATTTTTATTAGCTGGCTGGTACGGACAATTACGTAAGTTTTTTGATATAGCCAACATCTCTTATGATAAGATGAGAATTGTTGATATTGATCCTAATGCATGTGAAATTAGTGATAAGATCTTTAATATAGATTTTATTAATAACTATCAAGTTAAGTCTGTAGAATTAGACTTAACAGATATGAGCTGGCTATATCGAACAGGTTGTCAGTATAAAATAAAAAATTATACTACTGGTCAAGAAATTAACGAAAAAACTACGCCTGATTTAATTGTGAATACTAGCGCAGAACATTTTCACGAAGATTGGTATCATAAGTTTGTTAATCGACCTTTAGAAACGGATCCATTATTTGTCATTCAAAGTAATAACTTACATGAAGTTGAAGATCATATCAATTCAATACACAGCATGGGAGAAATGAAGAAAAAGTTTCCAATGACTAGACTTTTGTATGAAGGTGTGTTACAATTAACAGGGTATAAGCGTTATATGCTTATTGGAAGACCATGATAGACTTAGATGAATTGGATTTGAGAACGTTACAAGTAGAGGCAGCAAGAGCCTTATCTACGTTTGAAGCAACAAGTAACAATATTCATAAGTTTAATAAAGAAGCACATCATAATAGTCAAAATTGGTACAAAGCCGTAATACAATGGTATGTCCAACAACACGGTGATATGCCTAGTAAAGTAGGTCCTGGAAAAGATATAAGATTATTAATGGACATTTAATGTATAGATATTCAGATTTAAAAACAGTTCATTTAGAAATTACAGAAGCATGTAATGCCGCTTGCCCTATGTGTGCAAGGAATATTAATGGCGGTGAAGATAATCCACATCTCAAAGACAATGAATTAAGTTTGGATGACTGCAAGACTATTTTTAAACCTGAATTTATTTCACAGTTAGATAGAATGTATATGTGCGGTAATTTTGGGGATCCAGTTGCGGCCAAAGATACATTAGAAGTGTTTGCATATTTTAGAGAACACAATCCTAAAATGAATCTTACAATGTATACAAACGGCAGTGCTAAAAAGCCTGAGTGGTGGGCAAACTTAGCAAGGGTGTTAGGTAAGAACGCATACGTTGTATTCAGTATTGATGGATTAGAAGACACAAATCATTTATACAGACAAAATACAGTATGGTCTAAGATAGTAGAAAATGCACAAGCATTTATTGATGCTGGTGGCAGAGCAAGATGGGATTATATTGTTTTTGCACACAATGAACATCAAGTTGAAACTGCTGAAGAACTAAGTCGTGTAATGGGCTTTGAAAAATTCCAGTTTAAAAAGTCTGCTAGATTCTTTAGTAATACTAGCGGGGTTACAAAAGAAGTGCATCAAGCAGCCAATCGTAAAGGTGCAACAACTTTATTACAAGCACCGACTAATCCTAAATACAGAAATGGGGTGTTGGATAAACTAAGTGATGTTTTAGGCAAACAGGAAACTGTTAAGTATATTCCTTCTAAACAAATTGAAGCAACAGCAATCCAAACTCCACAGCGTTTTAATTTAGATCCTGCTAAAAAGTCTAAAATGGAATTAAGTTTAGATTCTTCAAACATAACCTGTAAAGTTTCTGAAGAAAAAAGTGTGTATGTGAGCGCAGAAGGAATTATTCAACCTTGTTGCTGGACAGCGGGTCAAATGTATGTTTGGTATCATAGTTCTGAAGGAACACAAATCTGGGACGCAATAAATCAAGTTGGAAAAGACAGTATTAATGCTAAAATCAATACTCTAGAGAATATTGTAGACGGTCTATATTTTCAAAAGATTATACCAGATAGCTGGAACAAGCCCAGTTGTGCGGAAGGAAAATTATCTGTATGTGCTAAGACCTGTGGTAAATATGATGCCTTTGCGGAACAGTTTAAATGAACATTGATAATATCAAAAAGATCGAGTTAGAAATTACAAGCGATTGTAATGCTGCCTGTCCAGGTTGTACACGCACACGAATGCCTGAACTACTAACAATTCAATCTTTTTCATTGAATGATATTAAACGATTATTTCCAACTAGTAAAGAAATATCCAAGAAGCAATTTAAATTTTGTGGAGTTTTAGGAGATCCAGTTGTACATCCTGAAATGTTAGATATGGTAAAATATCTAACAGATCATAACGGCTATTGTCAAATAAGTACTAACGGTGGTTATCAAACAGTAGCATGGTGGAAAGAACTAGGGGAAATTAGTTCTAAAACTAAACTAATTAATGTAGTATTTGCAGTTGACGGGCACAAAGAAACCAATCATATCTATCGAGTCAATACCGTTTTTGATGTTATTGAACGAAATATGACTGCATATGCTATGGGCGGAAAAGGATTTGCATCAGCTACTTGGATGTTTATTGTGTTTGATCATAACGAACACGAATTAGAAATTGCACGACAGGCTGCTAGTAGATTAGGTTTTAAATTTGCTACTAGAACAGGTATTCGCAACACTATTAATGACTGGGTTGCTAAGTTGCCTAAAAAAGACTCAACAACTAAAAAAACAATAAAAGAAGATTTTGTTATTACAACAGCAAGTGATAAAGCTCATAGTAAAATAGAACAAGTTAAGGAATTACAACAGTTTATTAATACATATTCTACATCTACAGGATTTGTTCCAATAATAGGAAAGTCTACTGGAAATGTAGTAAATGATGAATCAACGAAAAAAAGAATTTTAGATTCTATAGTTTGTAAATTAGTACATGAAGGTGAAATTTTTATAGCATCAGACTTGACCATGTGGCCGTGTTGTTTCCTATGGCAATTGGCCCATACTCATAGAGATGACTTTTTAAAACTAACTAAAGACTTCAAACCAGGATGGAATAGCCTAGTTAATAACAGTATTGATGATATACTGGCGCATGAGTGGTTTTCTAGTCTACTTGAAGCAAGTTGGGATCCTTCACATAAAATGCATATTGAAAAATGTATAAGAACATGCGGCAATAACAAAGCATATCAAAACGAGATTAAATTTATAAATGACAACACCTAAGCCAACAACTAAACTTCCATCAGAAACTTTTTGCATTTTGCCGTGGGTGCATTTAAGTACACGTCCAGATGGAAGTATGCGAGTATGCTGTACGGCCAATGCAAGTAGTGTTGGTCCAACCAACGACAAACAACATGGGGGTATGGTTGGAATTCTAAAAACAGAAGAAGGCAAACCTGCTAATCTAAATGTTAGCGATTTTCAATCAAGTTGGAACAGCACCTATATGCGCAATGTCCGTAAGCAAATGCTTAACGGCGAACAACCTCCTAGTTGTATTAAATGTTACAAAGAAGAAGCAGCTGGACATAATAGCAAACGTATGTGGGAAACTGCATATTGGATGGAACGTACAGATTTAAATCAACTGGTAGCCGACACTGCTGAAGATGGTTCTGTTCCTCCTAAACTCAATTATATTGATTTGCGATTTGGAACAAAATGTCAGTTAGCATGTGTAATGTGCAGTCCTCATGATAGTAGTGGATGGATTAAAGATTGGCAAGCAATACATCCAAAGATTAAAAATTCAACATTAAAACAAACTACGTTGTGGTCAAATAAAGGTAGTACAAATGGTAGCAGTTATAACTGGCATAAAAATAATCCTATATTCTGGCAGCAGTTTTATGAACAAATTCCTAATATGCAACAGTTGTATTTTGCAGGCGGGGAGAGTTTAATTATTGAAGAACACTATGAAATTTTGGAAGAGTGTATTCGTCAAGGACATGCAAAAAATTTAGAATTGCGTTATAACAGTAACGGTGTAGAATGGAGAGATGACTTGTTTGATTTGTGGAAACAATTTAAACTTGTGCGTTTTCATTATAGTGTAGACAGTATTGAGGAAATGAATGATTACATTCGTTATCCTAGCAAGTGGTCAAGGACTGCTGAAGTATTTCATATTTTAGATACACAAACACCAAGCAATACAGAAGTTACGGTTGCGTGTGCAGTCCAAGCTCTAAATATCTACTACATACCTGATTTTATTAAATGGAAATTAGAACAAGGTTTTAAGAAAATTAATATGTGGCCATTTGGCGCTGGTGGAGTAAATTATCATTTTGTTTATCATCCACCTCACTTGAATGTAAAAGTTTTGCCTAAATGGTTTAAAGAAGAATGCCGCAAGAAGTACGAAGAATTTTATCCATGGTGGGAAGCTAATTGGGAAAAAGGTGTACCAGAATGGCACAAGGGTAAAGTGACTTACGAGCAATGGCGCAATGCTAGTTATGGTATTAGTCGATTAGACGGTATGTTAAAATTTATGGAAAGCGAAGATTGGACCATTAGACTTCCAGAAATGAAAGAATTTTTAGATTTATGTGATGCACAGCGTGGCATTAGCTTTGCAGAAACTTTCCCAGAAATGAAGGAGATCTTTAATGTTTGAATTTAGTAATAGTTTGTATAACAAAATGAAATCACAGTACAAAGCAATGTACGGTGGTGAATTACCAAAATTAGAATTACACCGTATTAACGGATTAGATATCCCAGTTTCTACTTCTTGGAAAAAAATTGGAGTGAATTTATCAGGTGGAGCAGATAGTGCTTGTCTCACATTCTTGTTATGTAAAATTATTCAAGATAATAAACTAGATTGTAAAATAGATGTTATCACGCATATACGTTGTTGGGATACTAGACCTTGGCAAGAACCTATATCGGAAGAAGTTTTTAATAAATTAAAATCAATGTTTCCTGATGTAATTGAAAATCGTCATACTAATTTTATTGCTCCAGGAATTGAAGATGGTGCAATGGGTAAAATTATTATGTCTAAAGGTGTGCTACGAGCTGGTGATCAAATTCAAATTGATGAATTTAATTCATATTGTATTTTCAAATATAAATTTGATGCTATATTTAATGCAACTACTCACAATCCGTTAAGCTATACAATTGACGGTGAACCGCCAGCACGTCGAATTGACACTGATAAAAAAGAACCTCTACTAATTTTAAAAAGAAATGGATCTCACATATTCTTACCATTTTTGTTAGTTGACAAATCCTGGATACTTGCACAATATTACTTGTTTAAAATTGTAGATTTATATGAAACTACACGTAGTTGCGAGGGCGATTTATCTGATGCAATTGTTAGTCAGACTTTCCCAAGCCTTATAGATTATAAGCCAGGAATTTATGTTCCAACTTGTGGCAAGTGTTTTTGGTGTCAAGAACGTTCCTGGGCAGAAACAGAAATTCCTGACATGGTAGCTAGGATACCTAAATGAGTAATACATTTTGCCCAATCCCTTGGAACTTCCAAGCTATTCGTGCAAACGGTGATATGCGAGTTTGTTGTCAAGCAAATGTGACTAAAAATCAAGGTGTAATACGCAAGGATGATGGCACTGCATTTAACGCTGGCAAAGATAATTTAGACCTTGCACGTAACAACAGTATGATGAAAACAATTCGTCTTAATATGTTAAATGGTGTGTGGAACGAAGAATGTGGACGATGTAAAAACGAAGAAACAAGTGGGTTAGTTAGCAGACGCACATACGAAAATGAACAATGGAAGTTAACTATCGACGAAGCACGTAGTAAAACTGCTGAAGATGGTAGTATATCCACTGAAACCTTTCCTGTAGTTTATTATGATTTAAGATTTGGAAATTTTTGTAATTTAAAATGTCGTATGTGCGGCCCAACAGATAGTAATGCATGGTACGATGATTGGATTAAGTTAACTGGCAGTAATAAATTTAAAGATACTGGCGGAATAATGGAAATTGTTGACGGGAATGTTCCAGCTTTTGACTGGCCAGAATACGAACCATTTTGGGAACAACTTGAGGCAAACATACATAATATCCAACACGTATATTTTGCGGGAGGTGAACCCATGCTAATTGAACGTCATTATGATTTCTTAGAACGTTGTGTTGAAAAAGATGCTGCAAAACATATTATTATTGAGTACAATACCAACATGAGTACACTTCCTACTCGTGTTACAAATTTATGGAAAAGTTTTAAACAAGTTCGTGTTGGTGCAAGTGTTGATGGTATGGGTGCAATGCAAGAATATCAACGACATCCTGCTAAGTGGCAAAAGACACTAGATAATTTACACAAGGTTGATCAATTGCCAGATAATATTTTTGGTTGGCTTGCGTTCACAGTAACAGCGTATAATGTTAATCATATGATTGATTTTATGAAATGGAAATTAACAGAAAGCGGTTTAAAGAAAATAAACTTCACACAAAAACGCCCAATTATCACACATCATGTTGCACATCATCCAAAACATTTAAATGTACGTGTCCTTCCAGAACAATACAAAAAAGATGTCACTGTTAAGTTTGTTGAGTTTGTTCAATGGGTAAAAGATAATAATTATCCTGCGCATGTAATTAAACAAGCAGAAGATATTTCTAAAGGCGTAACAAGTTATATGAACAGCGATAATTATTATGATACACACTGGAATGAATTTATAAAATACACACAGCAATTAGACAATATTCGTCAAGAAAATTTGTGCGATGTAGAACCAAAGTTTAAGGATTATATTTAATGGCTAGTTTTGATACAGTTGATTTGCTTGATGGCAATGTATTCCAAGTAACTTGGGATATTGGTCGACGCTGTAATTACGATTGCAGTTATTGTCCAGCTCATAGGCATGACAATTTTAGCCCACATGCCACGTTAGAAGAATTAATCAAAAATGCAGATTTTATGTTGGAGTATGTAAATTTGTACATGACCTATAGAGATTACAAGAGGGCAAGTGTTAGTTTTACTGGCGGTGAACCAACAGTAAATCCAAATTTTATTGCCTTTGCCAAGTACCTCAAAGAAGCATACGAGACCAAATATAAAGACAAGTACGAGTGTAATTTTGCTCTTACTAGCAATGGGGCAATGAGTAAAAAAATGGCTCAGAAAGTTATGGAAAATTTTGGACACATAACAGTTAGTTACCATGCAGAGGCTGATGACACACTTAAACAACAAGTCAGAGATCGTATGGTTCAGTTTCATAAAGAAGGCCCTGCTAATAAATGTAGTATCAGTATCAATGTGATGTTTCATGCCGCATACTTTGACGAATGTGTTGAGCTATGTGAATTTTTAGATGACAACGATATAAAATATGTTCCACGTATTATTGGCGAAGAACCAGACAGTAAAAGCAATTTTGCACATCAATACACTGAAGAACAGTTACAGTGGATGAAAGATTATTGGTCAAATAACACTAAAAAGGTACAAGCAGCATGAGTGAAGAAAAGAAAGAATTGGGTCTAAAAATAGGTAGACCGTGCTGTGGTAGTAGAACCATGTGTCTAAGTCAAGATGGTGTTGATAGAAAAAGCAAGTTTGTAGATTTTAGAGAATTTAAAGGTTGGCATTGTAGCGTCAATTGGTTCTTTATGCACATTGAACAACAAACTGATAGTGTATTCCATCATCAAACATGCCAAGCACAATTTGGTCAAACCCGCGGACCAATTGGTAAGTTAAGCGAAGGCGACAAAATTCTAAAAGAATTAGAAGAGCATTTAAAAGCTGGTACAATGCCAACAATTATATGTCCCAAACACACTTGTGGTTGTGGACTATGCGCTCCCAAAAGTTCTGATAAAAGCAAATATGAAGCTGTTATGGCTAGACACGTTGACATGAAAGTGTTTGAAAATGCTGTAGAAACAAAACCCAAAGTTATGTGGATTCAATCTTAATGAGTGATTTAAAAACATCTGCATACGACTTTACACAAATACCCTATGACGATATAGTACGTGTTGGACAACGTACAATGCTTTATAGAGACTTATTCACAGTAAGTTGGCTGTTAGGCAGATTCTGTAATTATAAGTGTAGTTACTGCTGGCCTTACGCACGAAGCGATAAAAAAGATCATAGACCAACTGAGCTGTGTTTAAAGACTGTTGACGAGATTAAACGTCAAGCTCGTGACCGAGGATTTAATAGTTTCCATTTTAGTTTAAGTGGCGGCGAACCCACGTTTCATCCTGGTTATATTGACATTTTGAATCACTTAAACAATGATTCAGAAAACACAAACTATACTAGTGTACATATGACAACGAATATGAGTCGTAGTTTAGCATGGCATCGAGATGAATATTGTAAGGCAGTTAGTAAATTTCATAGAGCAAGTATCACTGCTAGCCTGCATACTGAACACGTTAATACTAAAGAAAAAATGAGTGAGTTTGCTGATAAATTAGAATTATGTCAGCAACATGATGTTCAAGTAACTATTAACATGGTAATGGTTCCTGAATGGTTTGATAAAGATTATGAGAACGCATTATACTTTCACAATCGTGGAATTAATGTAACATTAAAGCCTCAAAGTGATCCCACTGCTAGTCGTGTAGTTGATGGGTATACTCCAGAAATGCTTAAAGTATTACACAACGGAATGCCGCAACGTGGCTATACAGAAGCAAAGGCAGCAGAAGCTAAGTTAGTAGTTAGACCAGAACCCACATTTAAGAAAGTTCCAGATCCTATATATTCACAAGATACTATCCCGCAACACTTTCAAGTAGAGTTTGTGGACAAAAATAAAAAAGTTTGGTACATGGATCAAGCTGAACGATTTAATGCATTTAACTTTAATAAATTTAAAGATTGGGAATGTTCAAGCGGATACCGTAGTATTATTATACGTGAACCTGACGGCAGTATCAAACGTAGCTATAGTTGTCATGACGCTCCATTAGGCAATATTGAAACTGGATTTAACTTATTTGATGGTCCTAAATCATGCATTACTTCTAGTTGTGTAAGTAGTGCTGACAGTAAAATACCCAAAAGGTCGCCGGGAACAAAGTTGCCTCTGTGGCCCGGCGATAACTCTTACAACTAATTAATATGGTTTGATGCCATTGGAAACACTTCTGCAATGACTCGTCCGCACTCGCGAGCAACCAGCTGATGTTCTAACTGTGTGCCGTTTGCACTTCGCAATTCAATAAAGTGAATCCAACTACGCAAAGTACCGTTCATGTACAAGCGACTTACTGTATTACCTTCTGGTAAAATAGCACGAGCCTGTTCTTTAGCAATACCTTTAGAAATAGCTTCTGCGTATGTTTGTTTAACAGTTTCAATAATAAACTTTTGCTTGGCATCCCACCACGCTTGCAATTCAACGTCATCAGTTACAACAGAATTTTGACGATTTGTTGTATCTTGCAGACGTGCCTCACGTATGACAAAGTCCAAGTCTTTAGTAGGATCCGCATAGCGTTGACTGAACTCTTGGAAACTAAAACTACGGTGTCTTAAAATTTGCCTTGCAATATCACGTGTGGTTTCAATTTCTAAACAAGCACTTACCATTTCGAGCGGACTCCAATGTTGATGCTTGATTAGATAGTTGATTAATTTCTCACTAGTTTCTGTATTGAATTGATTAGCTGGGTTACTTACTCTTGCACAAAAGGCAATAAGCTCTTGTGCATCGTAAATACCTTCATTTACCATTTCTCTACTGGCTTTACTTGATGATATTAATTTAACTTTCATTATAATTTTCTTTTCTTAAGGAATTTTGAAGTACCTTGGATTATATCACTTTTTAATTTTTCAGTATTAAGTTTAAAATCTACATTTTCAATTTCGTCTTGATATTGTGCAAATAATTCGTGAATATTTTTCTCAACATCTTGCCAAGTCATTTCTTCTTTTTTAGAAGAAATATCAATGTCCCAGGTCTTCTTATCTTTAAAATGTATCTGAATAGAGTGTAAGTATTTTAAGGGAACTACATTTAACTGTATCCCTTCAAATACTTCGGGCCATCGTTCAATAACATCCTTTGAAAGTTTCTTGGATGTCATTTTTTCTTAGTCGGTACCAAGTCCTCTGCTAGTCTACGAAATTGTGCAGCTTCTTTTGCCAACTTATCTGCTTGACTGCGATAACGTTTGGCAACGATCTCTGGCGTATCTCCTTCAACCGGCGCAGTAGCATCAACCTTTGGAGCAACTGATGGAACTTCATTTACTGTTGCAATCTCTACCACTTCAGCAAGTTGAGTAGATTTTCCACCTGGTGGTTTGATTGCTAAATCGTCAACTGCAACATTACGCTGTTCAGCAATGATAATGTTTAACTTATCTAATCTTACTTTGGCAGAAAAGTTTGGAATCATTTCAATTGCATCAGTTGCAACTTTAATCAATTTACCTTGGGTGTGTAATGCGGCAAGCATAATGCTACCATCTGGGAATTGCTGACGTGCAAGAACTTCTGCAAATTCATTTGCCGATTGAGCAGCAGAAGACTCGACAATGCTAATAAGTGCATCGTGTTGTGATTCTGGTAAATTTTCTGTTGGGATTACTAGGCAGCTATATGCATCGCCAGGAAGTGTTCTATATGCTACTAAACACTTTCTGCCAGAATCAATAAACCTAGCTACGTGTTTTAAATCAACCATTTGTTTGTTGTCCTTTTGCGGCTACTTGAGCTAAGAAGTTTGATAATTTATTATAAACCTTACCAACAGCTTCCATTTCGTTTGCCTTAAATGCACCGCGTGAACTTGCGATGTCGATGATCTGCTTCATAGAGTTTAGATCATTAATTGTTAAATCGTTGTCAGGTGCTTGTGCGGTTTCTGGCGCAGTTTCCTGGACTTGTTCTTTAGTTTGTTCAGTCATAGTATCTCCTTAATAACGACATTGTGATGTCGTTATTATATAGCCGTATTATATTTTAGGAGTTACAGATTTGAATATGCGAGCAAGAAAAAACTAATCTCTTTTTCTTGCTCAAATCCAACTTTTGTGACATAGATGATAGAGTTAGTTGAATCTAGCTCAATACCTTGCCCAACATAATATCTGCCGTTCAAGTTATTGAAGATCCAACTATCTATTGTTTTTACATAAGTGGGATTGTACTTGGGTACAGTCATGTAATAGAAATGGTGAGCGGGAAAGTCCACTCTCCTTAGATCCAACAAATTTAGAGGATTTGGTTTACCATTTTTTATTGCCATCTCACTCTCTTATTTAAACTCGTAATAAGCGTGAGAACCAAATGGTGGAACAATAGAATCATTTCCGTGAATAATGAATAGCGTATCGCAGTAATTTTCATCACCCCATGAGTCCCAAGGATATCCATCAGTAAACATGATAAACTTTTTAGGATTGATATCGTATTTCTTCATGTATTCCCAATTGGCATCAAAGTCTGTGCCGCCGCCGCCTTTAACTTCGTAATTGAGAATATCTTCACCGCTGTATCCGTCAAAGTCTTGTTCGTTATATACTTTGGTATCAAAACACCATAATTTAATTTTATAGTCTTTGTACTCGTCCATAATGCCTTTGACTTCACTAATAAAGTCTTTTGCTTGATCATCTCCAATAGAACCACTCATGTCAATAGCAATAGCAACATCAATTGTTTCGTCAAATTTCATACCAGGCAAAATAGCACCTGACATTTGACCTTTGCGACTTGGACGTGCAAAAGTGTAATCGTTTTTAATTAAACTTTGAATTTGTTGACGCAACAGTTCACGCCAATTCATTTTAGGTTCTGTAAGTTCCTTAATCATACGTGCAATATTGGCCGGGGTATTACCTGCACCAGCCGCATTTGCAGCCTGCATAGTAGCTTCACGGATTTCATCACGGATTTGTTTAAGTTCTTCTTTTGTATATTGCGGACGGCTTTCTCCGTCTTTAGGATCTTTTTCCCAGTCAATATGTTCGTCAAGTAACTCGCCTAATGCGGCAAGTTCTTGTTCGTCCATGCTGTCATAAATCTCGTCATATACTTGTTCTGCACTCTTACCATAATGTTTTGGATCATGAAAGATTTTAATTTCTGGAGGCTGTTCTCCAATACGGTCACGAATCAATTGTCCGTTAACACAATAGTCTGCGGCAATATTAAAAATACGTGCATCGCGTCCTTCACGTCGGCCCATATGGTCAAAAACGTTATGAAGAATTTCGTGTGCAACGACAAACTCTACTTGCTTAGTAGTGAGGGTTTCAAAAAACGAACGACTGTAAAATAGATTGCGACCATCAGTTGCCGCAGTTTTACACCAGTCGCTGGCGTCTACAACCTTAAGGCGTGTTGCCATATTTCCAAAAAATGGATGGCGAAGAAGTAAGCCCACACGAGCTACGATAATTTTGTCTACTACGGGGTCTAGACTGTGTTGCATGTTCTGCTCCTAAGTTGCTATAGTATATATTATAACACCGCCCGAAGGCGGTGTCAATCGGTTTATTTTAACGTTTTTCCGTTGCAGCCGAAATATACTTACCAAATTTGGCATGGAAATCATCAAAGCATTTAATCTCATCCGGATCCAGAGGCAAATTGTATTGGGTAAGAGCAAGTTTAGTACTCATAATAACCAATTCAGTTTCAAAGTTATTCATAATGAATTCAAAGAAACAGTTAACTTGATCGTTCCAATTTTTAGCATTCTTGTCGCTAGAATCTTTAAGTTCATAGCACAAACTAACAGCTAATGAATACATTGCAGAAATCTCTTTTGAATCCATCTTTTTAACTTTGCCAGTCAAAATATCAGTTGGATTTGGCATCTTGCTAGCAACCTTGCGGTGCGCCATAAACTTAATAGCAAGGCCTTCACCAACTGCTCCAGAGATCAAGTCAGTCAGTGTGTTTTCATCAGTATCGTCATCTTCAAGCAATTCGCTTACAAATGTCCAGCTACGTGGAGTAGCAAATGCACGACTTGAACTTTTTGGATCAAAATCGTACAAGTCCTTTTTAGAGAATGTCAAAAAGCCAACAACGTCTTTATGAATACGATTTTCTGTAGCCCAAAAACTGTAGTCTTCCCAGTCTACACGCATTTCCAAATGCAAGAAGCGATTAGCCAACGGAGCGGGCATACGATAAGTTACACCCTTATCTGCTTCGCGATTACCCGCCGCAACAATGAGAACGTTATCTGGAAGTTCGTAAGTACCAACTTTACGATTCAAAATAAGTTGATAAGCTGCCGCTTGTACTGCTGGCGGAGCAGAGTTCATTTCATCCATGAACAGGATAATTTGTTTGTGATTTTTAGCAAACTCTTTGCTAGGCAATTCGCCTGGGGGAGCCCAAACCATTGTGTTAGCGTTTGAATCAAAATATGGAATACCTTTAATATCAGTAGGTTCCCAAAGTGACAAACGAACGTCAATTACATGAGCGTCCATATCTTCGCCAAGTTGCTTGACAATATCGGATTTACCAATACCGGGAGGACCCCATAGGAACAAAGGACGCCGTTTTGCAAATCCTTTGCTAATAGCTTTTTTGGCTGCTTTTGGGCCAACTGTACGTGAAATAATCTCGCTCATTTAATGTTCCAATCTTAAGTTGAGGGTTGTTGTTTAACTGTCTATGTATGTATTATACGGCAATTCCACAACAAAGTCAATAGGAAATTGGTTAAATCACTCAGATTCTTTTCGTGAATTAATGGCTTTTATAAGTCCGTACTTGCGGATGTCGTCCGAAAACAACATTAGTTCGAACGCTTTTTTCTCGGAAAAAACGGTTATACTCTGATTGGTCAGATAGTACGGACAATCGATAAATTGATCAAAAAATATGATCGTTTGTGGACTTAGCTCCACATGCTCAGTGAAAGGGATTTCGTATTCTTTTAAGTCTAAGACTGATGTTACATGTTCGTATCCAGCATCAGTAAGGCGTAAGCCGCCTTTGTCTTTTGTTCTAGTGTTTTGCCACCACATTCTGTGATGTATTTTTACATTAGCTTCATCTAAGGATTTTTCTTGTTCTTTTAAAAAAATCTTAGTGTAGGCCAGTGAATTGATCATTTCAATACTTGACCAGTTGTTAGAACTGTTACTTGGAAATCACTGCATCCAAAAGTTAAGTTCAATTTTTTTGCCAAATTAATAGCATGGCCTGGATTACTAAATGCAACTTTCTTGTACTTAGGACCTGGATAACTTGTAATATTGCTAAAGCTCTTTAAATTAAAAGGTGCACCTTTATAGAAGACAGCCCAGATGGCATCAGCTTCTAAAACCTGTTCACATTTGTAATTTTTCTTATTAACATGCTCTAACAGTACCTTTGGTTTTGGTCGACTCATATATGCGTTCCTCAAATATACGCATATATTTATCCTATAACTAGTCTTTAAAACCGCCCCCGTCAAGCTCAACAGTGACGGTATCGTTGGTAGATTGCTTTAAAATGTGTAAAAGATTTTCATAATCTTGCGTTAGCTTACTAGTTACTTCGCCAAGAGTGAATGCTAGCAATTTAGCAGTCCTAATGTCCAGTTTTACTTCTTTTTGCTGGCTCATATCAGCCATTTTTACTTGTTGAATGAATTGCTGTAAAGGTATTGTATTAATTGGATTATTTGACATTTGCCAATACCTCTTTAGATTCTTCTTCAGTTAAGTATGGACCTGAAAACTCATAACGTTCAATAGTAATTAATTTTGGACAAAAACTACGTACCCAATTTTTAGGAAATTTAATTACATAATGACCAGCACAAAATAAACTTTTACTTTGATTACTTTTAGTAAACAAGGGTAGCTTGCGTCTAACATCATACATTGAGTTGTACGGTTTCCATTTAGTTGGATAACCGTGACACTCATTTTCATTACTATGTGAAACAGTTGTCTTAATTCCTTTTAAGAAAAAGTTATCACCAAATTTCTTTGTAATTTCTGATTTTTTACTAAAGTAAAGTTCACCGTTTTTAGCACTCAACATATATTTGTTGTTTTCGTTTTTATGTAGAGTCCCAACACGTTCGCCGTCTTGTTCAACTACCCACAGCTTGCCATCTACGATTGGCTTAGCATGAAGATCTGTCATATGATTTTTACCTTAACTTTAAATTTCTCAATTTCATCTTTGAGGTGTAACTTTTCTTTTTTAAGATCAGTCACGTTTTCATGATGCGCTTCTAACTTAGTAATTTGTTCATCAAGGATGTCATGTTTTTCCTGCAAATGTGCAATGTGATGCTCTAGTTTTTCTCTAGTAATCATTCAGGCTCCTTTAAAAGTCCTCTCCATGAGACTACATGTTCGTCACTCCATTGAACGCCGTCCCATTGTGCATAACTTGGAAACGGCCAATTTGGAATGTTGCTTGATGTTACTTGATATGCCCCCTGTCTTGCTGGATTAATGCTTACTGGAAACCAATCAGTAACTTCGGGTTCTTCATGAAATTCTTCTGATGCTTCTTCTAATGTTTCGTTTGCAACTGGTGCATCTTCGTCAGGCTCACCTTTAAATACTTCACCAGTATCTTCATTGGTAAGTTCCAATGGACCATAGTAATAGTACTCTGTATCGTCACACTGCCAACCTAAATTTTCCACACCATCAAAAGAATCTTCTTCCCACGCTGTGATAAATTCTTCAACATCTTCCTCAGATGCTTTGCCGTTACCATCTTCGATATCGCACCAGCATCCGTCAATCATATCCCACATTTCCCACGATTCATCGTTATCAATACAGCTTAATTCGTAACCGTCTTCGTTTTTGAGTTCATCATTGGTAAGCGGTTGTTCGTCAGATTCTACAGTAAATGTAGCCCAGCGATATCCTTGCTCAATAGTGATGACCTTACCTTCTTTGTAGAAAAACATTTTTTCTACGGCCGATTTTTTATATTGTGGAGATAGTTTCCAAATAGCCATTTGATAACTCCTTAATTATCTAATTCCATTGCGTTGTACTCTTTAACTACAGCAAGTACTTCTTCTTCTGTATTGCATACAATCTTAGAATTTTTCCATTCGTTGTCATTATCACGACCGCCAACTTCTACCATCCAACCATTGTCGTAACGGTTGATTGTAATTGATTCATTTACTTTTGCTAGTTTGCTTAGTTTTGCCATTTTATTTCTCCTGTTGTAATTTACGCCATGTTACCGCTGACTCAGGGTAACGTGATTGGAATGGTTCTGCATATTGTGTAATGTTGTCAGTAATTTTCTTCAAATCATACAAATTGCAGAACTTTAGCAGTCTAATACCTACTTGATCAATAGATTTAGGAACTGCTTGTGTGTCGATTGTTTCGTTAATTATTGTTCGAATTTCTTTAGGTTGTGCAGACAAATCGATCAGTACACGATTTCGTTCATAGTCTTCTAGTACACGATGTTCTTCGCCATTATGGTCAACCCAACGTTGCAACATCATATTGTTCCACGCGAAGCCCTTGTCTTTTCGATCATTGTATGCTTCTTGTAGTTTGTTTACACGCACCTTAGGATACGCACTAAACACATTATCAGTGGGGTCACCACGAATACATTTTTGGAATAGTAACCATTCTGGATTTGGAATTTCTTTATGCTCTTGTGTTTTCTTATCAACTACACGCTTACCTTTAGCATCAAATATGCCTTCGTGCGTAATAATAGTTTCCATTACACCGTTGTATTGTTTTACATTGGGTGCAATCAATTGTACGAAATCTGTATCTGTTGAAATGATAATATGATCATCATTTGGATGACTTTGTATGAAGCCAGCAATCAAATCGTCTGCTTCTAATTGCTGATGTTGTAAAACTGTACAGTTTGTTTTTTCTGCAATAAACGTTTTAAATGTATCAAACGCTTCCCAAAATACTGTTTCTTCTTCAGCTTCTTTTTCAGTATGTGCGGCACGTGCCTCGCTACGGTTACGTTTGTACGGAGGATAATGATCTTTGCGCCAGCTACGACCCTCGAGGCAGAACACTACGTGATCGCCACCAAAGTCATTCCAAGCCTTTTTAATACTGTTGAGAGTAATGTGGAATGCCATACCTAGTTTGATATCAGCACTTCCATTAATCACATGTCTCGCTCTAAAGAACGTATTTGCTGTATCAACTAAAATATATTTCATTTTACCTCTGCTTTTCCGTCTGCAAGTTTACTTACGTTAATGTAGCCAGCACCTCTAGAAGCATCCTGACCTTCATCGCTTAATATGTTACGAGCTAAGTCTCTAAACCAGCGATCCACAATTTCTTCATCTGGATCACCGTCATAACCATATCCTTCTTGCTTTAATTGTACTACAAAAGCAGCGTTCCAGTCAAGCTCAAAAAAGCCGTTTCTTACATTATCTTTGTTTACATGAGTATCCAAAACGGAAACCCAAGGTTCGCCTTTACGTGTAGCACGTTCTTTTGGAGTCAATTTGGCAAGCTCTGCTTTGGCTTCTGCGTCTGCGGCTTCTTTTAATTTTTGTTCTGTTAACTTTTGAGCAACTGCCGCCTCAGCTTTTGCCATTGCTGTTGCATCTTCAATTGCTTTAATTCCAGTAATTTTCTTTATAAAGTCTTTAATCATTTTATCGTTTCCATATGATATGTTAATGTTTCTAACGGGAATATTGGACTAATTTTATTCTCGTAAAATTCTAAATTTGATTCAGCAAATGGTATTAACAATTTTTGGAACCAAGTTTGATCAATTCCTTCGTTAAATGTTTTGCGATGCATTTTAAATTTACAAGGACTATATGCATATCTTTCATGATATGTATGTCCTTTTACAAAATAGCTCAATGTATCTACTGTAAAAAAGTGAACATGTGTTGGATCAACGCAGGCCCATTTACTGCGGAAATACGGCACAATAATAGTAACAGTAGCACCTGGTTTGGTTATGCGATGAATTTCTTCCATTGTTTTAACAATGTTGTTTAAATGTTCTAATACATTGTCTAAATGTACAACATCAAACTCACCACTCTCAAACGGCCATGGAAATACATCTAAGTTGTGTACTACATCAGCACCAACATTTTCGTTAATGTCTACAGTAACAATAGTATCTCCAGGATTTCCTGGACGTTCTTTCTTACCACATCCGAGTACTAGTAATTTTGCCATTAGGTACCCCACTCATTTTTAAATAGTGGCACTTGTAATCTGTCACTATAACGCCATCCACGTTTCATAGCAAGATCGGCCACCTTACGATTGTTTAATGCATACACACTTTCTACACCGCCAACTGGCATTAGATAAACATGTCCAGTGAAACCTGCTTTACGATATTCTTCAGTAGCACGTTCTGCATCGGCAAAGTCTTGTTCTGTAGCAATAACAAATTTTAAATATGCTGTACCATACTCTTCGTACTCACATACAATCTCAGGACAGATTGCTTCTTCCCACTTCTCGCCACTACAAGGAAGTTTAGCACTTACACTAAATGTAATCTCACGCCAAAAATCTTGATCATGATGACTTTTCCAAGTATGCAAATATGAAGCAAATTCTGGAGTTAATTTTTGAGTACCGTTTGTTTCAAAAGTAATTTCTCTAAGACGCCACATACTAGGATGATCTAACAAATCTGGATAAGCACGTTGCCAACCTAACAACGGCTCTCCGCCTGTAATAACTAGATGCTCATCTTCCCAACGCTTGTGCGGAAGTATCTCCATAATACGATTTACAATAGCGTTACTTTCTAACATTGGACTTAGATCTTTAAACTCTGGCATCCATGATGCATAGCTGTCACAACCTGTGCTTACAAGCGGCAAGTCTTCATACTTTTGAAAAGACTCAATCATTTTGTGTGTTGCCGCAATGTCAGTAGCTTCGTGACTGACTTCACCACGTGGCATGCCAAAGCCTGCGCATTTAAAGTTACACCCAAATGTACGCAGAAACACAGACGGGACACCCATGTAGCGTCCTTCACCTTGGATACTGTAAAACAGTTCCGCTATTTTAATTTTACTCATACACAATCCTGTTCTTTTGCCATTTTTGTTATTATAGCACGTTCTTCTTTATTTTGTCTAGTATTACGAAACTCTTTAACGTCTGCTGATGCAGTTACAAGAGTTTGAGCATAATTAATTGTTTGTTGCTCTTTCAAACAAATAGTCGATTCGGTATCAATATACCCTTTGGTAAGTAATGTCCAAATATGTGTCCAGCGTGACTTTGACCAAAAGTTTGTTCTAGTAGTAACATAGATGTTAACAGAAATACCTGTATCATCAGACTCTACCCAGACATTGTGATCACAATCTGTATTAGAACATTCGCAAGCAACTCGATAAACTTTTGAATCGCCCCAATCGTTTTGCTTCAAAATACCTTCTGCTGGAGTTTGGGCTTTCATTGTTTGAACATCTCTAAATTAATAATTTTAGCAACACGCTCACCGACATTTTCACCAGTGGGAATAACATAAGTTTGTTGATCGTGTCGATCCTTACGGTCATCATAATGTCGAACATTGAGAATCTTACCACCAACTGCATTGCTTAGTTCAAATGTAATGCGACCTTCGCCTTCTGCACGGCCACGTTCTACCATTGCTGTTCCCATACCAATTGCCATTTTATGTTTATCCTGTAACCATACTGTTGAATTTATTTGATCGTAGTGGTCTCTATTTTCCCACATGTCTCGAACTTTGGTATATAACCATTTATCAAACCATTTCATTCTACATCTTCCTCAAACCATTCGTCAACCATTGTTTCTGCTTCGTCTTGCGTTAACGCCGGAACAAAAATACGTGCTGGATGTCCAACTGTATGTTGTATATCAAATTTAACCACACCTGCTGGTATGTGATCGAATTCTCTCTCTACAATAAATTCTTGTAAATTCTTTGCACGGAAAATTAATTGATCAGTTAAGTCTTTAGCTGTTGTCATCTTGGGGCAAACTCCTGTTGTAATTTAATGTTATCAAAAAACTCTTTCTTAGCACCTGGATCAGTTTTAAATGAACCAGTAAGTACAGTTGTCTGTGTTAATGAACTATGTGCCATAATGCCGCGATTCTCACAGCAACCGTGTGTTGCTTGAATGTATACTGCTACGTTTTTGGAATTTGTTGCTCGGCTGATTTCCCTAGCAATGTCATTGCAAAGTTCCTCCTGGAGAGTACCTCGACGGGCACACCACTGAGCGATCCTTGTATACTTGCTAAGTCCGATGAGTTTCTCAGCCGCAATAATACCAATATAAGCAACGCCAGTAACGGGTTGGTGATGATGGCTACACATACTGCGAAGCTCGCTACGAACAACCAGCATGCCTTCATAACGGTCCGCCGAATCATTTGGAAAACATGTTGCGTCTGGTGCTGATTCATATCTACCTGCCATAATTTCGTTAAAATACATCTTAGCAAGTCTACGTGCTGTGCCTTTGCTATTAGGATCGTTTTCTCTATCAATAAGTAAACTATCAAGCACTTGCTCAAATGCAGGTGTTGCTTCGTCAATTAATTTTTCTATATCACCTTCGTGCAAGTATTCACTGATGTTATCACCTGCCCAAAAACGTTTACCTTCACGTTTCATCTTAAAACGAATATGATCGCCTAAGTATGCTTCTTTGTAATCTTTGTTGTCGTCGCCTTGTTGTTCTGCACCGGTAAGTGCGTTCTTCAAGTCTTCTGTTGTAAATGTTGTCAAGTTAATTCTCCGATCATTTGTACATTATATAGATTATTTAGGCAAATGTCAACTAAAGTATCCATAAGATACAACAAACCCTATACCAAACCAGAAAATTACATATTCTAACCAATATTTTTCAAGTAAATTTTCTATCTTATTTTTAAGAGTCATATGTTGTTTCCATCAAATTATGTTGCGATCTTTTTTATAGTTTTCGTAGTGCCGCTTGCGGCATTCTTCTTTAACTGATTGCGGAATATCTGGATGCCATTCTGCCATTCCGCAATCGTAATATCTACCTTGAGGTTGATTTTGTATAATCATATATCCAAAGATACTCAATATTGTAACGGCAAGTATGACAATGATAATATCCTTCATAGTCGTTCGCTCAAAAGTATACGACATAAATCAGCATCTTTTTTATTTTTAAATGTAAAGGTCATGCAATCTTCTTCAGGATGAGATTCGTATCTGTTTCCAGGCAATCCAAATACTTCTAGTACTAGAGCACATGTTTCATTCCACCAAAAACCATTTTGGTTGTCCCATAATACTGCTACTTGATTCTCATTTGTCGCTAACACGATAGTTTCCTTTTTCTGGAATAACATGTCTAACACCTCCACGTGGATCTTCCATATCACCCTTGCGTCTAGGAATCATATGTACATGTGGATACATTATTGTTTGTCCAGCAGCCTCGCCACAGTTTTGTCCGACATTAAAAGCGTCCCACCTGCCCGACTCGACGCCCATGTAACCAAATTTGTATGCGGCTTTGTAACAATCCCAGAGATGGTCCCAGTCTTCTTTGGTAGGCACAAATAACAGATGTCCTTCCGTAACTGGGTATGCATCTCGGAAGACCCAATAGTCTTTAGTTCGGTATTCAATACCGGTCCACGGTGCTCGTTTTTCATCAAGTGCCCTTTCAATATCAGTTGTCATTGCGCCAAAACTCTTCCCAAGGATAAACTAACCAACAGTCCTCTTCTGCTTTGTTGACTTCCCAAACAGAGTAGTCAACAGTTTCTTTACTTGCCATATTGTTAGTTAGTGTAGCAAATCGAACATTGCCTCCCCACACGTGATTCCAAAAATCGTGATCGGGATGACAGCCACTTGGCCAGTCTTGTTTGATCCAGGCAATAGTGCTACCTTGATCATTAATGTCGTCTACAATAAGAATTTTTTTTCTGTAAGCCGGATCAACAAACGTGCCAGTGGATTCTCGTATTTCACTAGGGACACAACCAAATGCATCTTCAGCCATGCCTAAGTCGCTTACACAATCTCCACCATCACGTAAACTTACTTGTAATGGACGCATGGGAATTCCCATATATTGACTAAGCAGTACTGCTGGCACAGCACCGCCACGTGTGATACCTACAATATAATCTGGACGCCAGTTGTCTTGCTGTAGCTGTCTAGCAATATCTAAACAAGCACCTTCAATTTGACTCCAGCTATAGTAAACCTTTTTCATTAAGTGCCTTACTGTAAATTACGATTATCATCTTCTTCTGAACGCATAATTGCTTCAACAATGTCTTCATCTAAATCTTCTATATCTACCTCATGGGAGTTTTCTTCAAGTTCTCCACTTTTGAACATACGATGAATTTCAGAAACAAGTTCGTCAAGTTCTTCTTGTGTGCCATCAAAATTATCAAAGCAGCCTGGTGCAAATTCGATTTTAGTTGCTTTTGGTTTATCAGTCATGATCGCCTTTAATTGATTCAAATGTTCTATACTTACCCAATGCATTTATGTATTCGTCATACATCTTTTTTAGTTTTGGATATTTCTTTTCAAGTATAACATCTCTTTCGGGAATTTGCAAGACTTTTTCAATTGTGTTTAACCGTTCTTCCAAGTCACGGCCGTTAATAACCATTCGACCTTTAACTTCTAATTCTGGCGGAGTTTGTTTAACAATCATAACATTGTCATTTGGATTAGTCCACGTTGTACCGTTAGACCCACTTGTTAAAAACTGTCCTGATGTATTGGTAGTTGTATAAACGTAGCCACCACTAGTAGTATTAGCTATGTTGTTTGCGTTCTTCAAGATATAGCTCATTATGTATCCATTTATTTTTAACAAGGAATCCCCATTCTTGTTTTTGTGGACCTGGCATGAACAATGTCCACGCAGTTACGTTAGGATCAAGCTCAATACGATGATAGCTGTTAGCACTACATATACGAAAATGTCCTGGACCTCGCCATTTACACATTTCACCTGACATATTACCTTGCTCGTCAAATAACGGAATCCATTCATAGTATCCGCCTTTTAAAATCAGTGTAGCATAAGGCCACGGATGATCATGTACATCGCCAGGATCTGACTGATGAAACTTGTGTAAAAATATGTTAAACGGAAACCAGTTACGATCCTTTAGGAACAAATAGTAACGTGTGATAAGTGGAGCACCGTTTTGGCGATCCATAATAATACGTTTACGTCCAATGTGTTCTAAAAATTTAAGAAGCATATTTATTGCCTTTCTTTGCTTCCCAATCGTCCTCAATCATTGCATAAGTTTGTTTGAATTTTTCAAATGCAATTTTTAAAGCAGGATATTCCTTACACATTTTTTCAACTTCTGAGTAGCTAGGGAAACTATCAACCCATTCAATTGGTAAATTAAAACTCCAATTATCTGATCCACCAATAGTAATAGTATCTAAAGGAGAGATTGTACTAATACTTCCGCTTGCAAGTGTATAACTTCCAGCAAACACGGAAGTGTCTATAGTTACAGTATTGGCACTTGTTATTGACGACAAGTCAATTGTGTCACTGTTTAATGTTATTGAGTAAGTCTCTGGCGCTAAAGAACTGTTCATTTAAGATATCCTTTTGTTTTCTAATTTGTGGAATCCTAGTTCTGTAATTATCCATATGCTGTATAATTTCTTTACACAAATTAGGACGATATACATTATATGCGTCCCAGCTTTCGGTCCACTTACTTGGATACTTAAATGTGTCCAAGTACATTTCTTTGTAACTTAGTCTGTCAGGAACCATTGGAATTGCATCTACAACAGTGCCTTCATAACAACTAATGCCTAATGTTTCTTGCAAATTAGCACTAAACACTAGTTTTGCCTCACCCAATAAATTATGATATTCATTTTTAGTCAGTTGTTGATCTTGACATACGACAAATTCATATTGTGGTAAGTGTTCTTTTAAATCTCTAAAAATATTAACTTGTTTTTCTGGAGCAATACGATGTGGGAATAAGATAAGATCACGCTTGGGCATGTTCTTATACATTGTTAACGTATCTTCCATATACTCCATGGGCCATCCTGTGCGTATAATTTTACTTTGATTAGTATAATAGTTTGGTGGAGTAAGAGTATCATGGAACAAGTTTTCAGTAAACATGTTAATATGAAACTCTGTAGCAAAGTAGTTATAATCAAATGAATGGAAGAAACTTTTCTCAGCATGTCTAACCCAAGGTTTAGCACCAACCAAGCGTCCAAGAAAGTCTTGTGGATCATATGATCCAGCATGCCATAAGCCGTGTGTAGTTACCGGAATACCTAGCAACTCACTCATGTACTTTAAGTTTATGATACCAGGATGCCAAGCATCAGTAAAGATAAAGTGATCGCCGGAATGAACGGCTCCGTTACAAAATAAACGACCCATCTGCTCAACTTGACTAGCCTTGTATATATTAGTCCCGCCAAAGTTAAGAAACGCTCCTGGAGTGGTAGCACTAGGTATGTCCATAGGACCAGAGATAATTTGAACATTGTGTCCTGCCTTTTTAAGTAGTTTGGGTACACTAGTTTTCCATTGACCAGTGTACCGTGTGTCAACTGCTTCAAGGTCGACTAAAAAGACTTTCATCAGTCTTTGAACCTTGGTTTGCTGTTAAAATTTGGATTATGTGGACGAGGATTCTTGCCCAAATAAGGTTTACGTTCACCGTTCCATGCCTTCTTAGGTCGACGGCTGTACTCAAAATCTCGCCAATTTTGACTTTCCCTATTATAAAGGTCGGCTGGGTTATAGTTACGCAACTCAAAGCGACAAAAGTCGAGATAGTTGTCCAGGTCATCAAAAATCTTAACGACTTCGTTTTTCATAGGAGTATTTCCTTTAATTTTAGTACTTAATAAATGAACCATTTTCTCCGTCTTCGGAGACCTCAATCCAAACCTCACGGCCTGGATACTTATTGGAAATAGTGTCGTACAATTCGTCCGACATCATTTCGCAACTCTTATGATCTAGCGACAAAACACCTTGTGCGCTAGAATACAGTTGTTCAAGCCATCGCTTGAATTGTATGAATTCCACATCTCTGTCATTGTGGGTGACACTAAGCCATACCCTAAAATGGAAAATATGACGATGAGGATTAGCAAGAAACGATACATCATATTGATCTCCTGTTGCTAGGTTAGGGTCTGTTGCGGCCGCAGGATAGCAATGGATGCCTTCCTTTTGAAATGTGACCCAAATCATTTTAAGCGGCCGTATATCTTGTTTAAGAATCATAGTGTTGTATCTTGTGTGTACTGATCCCAATGAGTGTACTTGTCTTTACTCATCAAGCTCTGTAAGTGATGTGTCCACACACCTGGATTTGTAGCACCCCAAGTTCGGTCGTCCAGTTTAAGTGTGGCATTATAGTTGAGTTGATTAATGTAAGGTAACTTGACACTAATCATGGGAACAAATCGAGGATATTCGTTATATGCTGATTCCAATACACCTTCAATGTGTTCAACACCAAAGTCTAAAGTAACCCAATAGTCTGCTTTTAAACAGCCAATAATAACTTCATCCCATGCTTTATATTCTTCGTGGCTAATACTTTTAGGATTAAAACTTTGACTAGTGCCAAAGTAAATATGTTTAATACGTTTGCTTTCGTCCAAGTATGCTTGTGTATCCCCTGCCTTACGAAGTATGTCTTCTAAAGGAGGTGTGCCTACAACAAACAAAGTGAACATGCCATGACAAACAGTATGCTCTACTTCGTAGCCTGTAAAATATGTGACGTCTTGTCTTTGTTGTGTATCTAACATGTTGTAAGTATATAATAATTAATATATAAAGTCAAATCCAATTTTACCAAAGTAAGTAGCCTCTGCTTTGATTGGCTTTTCGATTAATACTTTCTTCAAATGCTTGTTCCCACTGTGATACTCTAGGATATGCGTTTGACCAAAATCTATCAACAATTATGTCACCGTTTTCAATCCAAGTAGCCGCATCTTGCATACATTTATAAAAACCTTCAGTTCTTGGACTAGGGAACATAATAGTACATGCTTTCCAAAGTAAATTACCAAAATCAGTGTTTACTTGCTTTTGATTTCCAAACACAATTAACGCTTCGTTGTTTACGATTGGTTGATCAAATACATCTGGGCCTGAACCCAAATCAATAATAACGTCAAAGGTTCCAGTGTATTCTTCAGAAAGCAGTTCTCCCCACTGACGTTTATTGCTTTTACCTTTTACTGTGATTTCAAAATCTAAATGATTTAGTTTAATTGTATGATACGCAACCCAAGCAAGGAAGCCACTGCCTATAATCAGCAATCTCTTACCTGGCCCACTTCGTTCTGCAATTTCTCTAATGGGTTGATGAATAATATTAATCCCGCATGCTACTGGTTCTAGTATGTATTTAGGATCAGCTTCGGGTACCTTAACATATTCTCTAGCACGTACATTATATACATCCGCATACGCAGGCTCGCCACGTGTTGCCACAAGGTCTCCTACTTTAACATCAGTTACTTTATTACCAATTTCAATAATTTGACCCAATCCTTCGTGACCATGCATATTTGATGGCAATAACGCAAACTTTCCTTGCATCATATCAATGTCACTTCTACAAATACCAGTCATAACCGCTGCTACTTGGATTTCTGTTTCTCCAGGAGGCTGTACATCGTACTTTGCTTCAAAGAAAGCACCTTTACCGTCTGTTTGTAATGTATCTACTATCATAAATCTTCTATCCTTTCATGTATCCAAAAGTCTTGTTGTAATTGTTCTTGCCAAAAATTGTTGTTAGTTAGGTTTTCAATAGTATCAACAATCATATTATGATATGCTTCTTCTGGGCACCAACCTAGTTCAAAACGTTCTACGCTACCATCTTCCATTGTAAATTTAATAGAGCTATCGTCTTCATGCATATTAGCCCAATCTGCTAGTAAAGTCCATTTATTACCAAATAACAGATGGCAACGATCATCCACATCGTATGTCCCATTAGGATTTATAGTTCCATATTCAGTACTTTTAATATTTTCCAGATTATGACATTGTAGTGAGTGTCTTCCAGTTTGTTGTTCTTTTAGCCAGTTTGGATTCATAGCAACATAAAGACTTAGTAAGTGTGGCATTAGATCTCTACTAACTCCGCCAAACGCTAATTTTTTAGTAGTAAACCAGCTGCCTGGATTGGGAATACAATTTTTCCTACTCCAAAATATGTCTACAGTCTTTGCTTTAGCGGCTAATTCCTTTAATTCACTTATATTACTACGCCACATGTTATTTTTAACCATCATGAAGCGTGTATTGCTAAATGTTTGAACCAATGTAGCCCAGTTTTCTGATCGAGCAACACCAGGTTTTTCAACAAATACAATTTTACTTACAGGTGCAACTCGGGTTGCAATGTCAAAATGTGTAAAGTTAGGTGTACAAATATGTACAGTATCAAACGGAGCATACAATAGTATAGCAGAATCAATACTGGGTAACATTGCACCTTTTGTAATATCCTGATCCACAGTAATAACTTCGTGGCCAAGTTTGTCTAGCACAGATTTGTACAAGTTTCCAATACCCATACCAATGACTAGACTACGCTTGCTCATTTTTCTTTTCCTCGTAGGATTTAAACATTCGAGTTACCTCTTCCATGCGTTTGGCAAACACATGCGGGCTTGCTTCTGCGGCCTGCTCCATATCCCAGTCGCTAGGATAATGACGCAAACAACTTCTAGCGCCGTCTTTAATTGCTTTTGGAACTCGAGGAGTAGTTAGAATCTCAAGTAAAAACTTTTGAGTCTGCAATACTGCTCGATATCTTTCATCAGGTAGCGTCATCTTCTTTCTCGATTTCAGTTTCTAGTTCATCAAGTTTGTTAATTTCATCTTCACTAAATTCATCGCTATGTTCAACAACTGGTTGTGCAACAACTGGAGCAGTTTCTACAACCTCAAACAAGTTTTCAAAATTTGTATGAGCATTGATAGCTTTCTTACCACTTGCGCCACGTGTACCAATAACACGATTCCAAAAGAATCTAAATTCATCGATAACTTTTAACGCAGTACCTTTGTCGCTTGTAGCAAACAATGCTTCAACAATGTCTTTAAAGAATATCTGATCAAAACGTTCGTCAACTAACATATTAGGGCAACGACCAGCATCATATTGTCTGTTGGCTTCTTGAACAGCGTTCAAATGCATCCAAACATTATGACCCATCATAATGCCATAACTAAAACTATCCCACGATGTTTTATTAACTTGTCCAAACTTGTTAGTATCGCCTGGGCCGTAAATGCAAATTTCATTGAGTTTAATCTGATCAATAATGGGACTAGATTCAAATACTTTTAAAATGCCATCTTGAATAACTGCGTCTTTATACAAACGTGTATCGTTAGCATACTTCTTGTCATCAGCACTTGATGTCATTCTGTATGTCCATTTTTTACGATCTTCTGTTTCTGTTTGAATATAAATCTGTCCGTTAGCAGTTGCTAAGAACGGGCTTGCACAGTCAAAGCTGATACTAAAGTTTTCGTTATGATGTTTGCGAACAACACGTTGAATATCTGTAAGTAATACTGCCCATTCTAATTTACTTGTACCTAAAAAGTGCATCCAATCTTGATGACCTTTTTCTAACAATCCATCAAAACGTAATTCAACTAATCGTCTTAGTACAAGCTCGACATCACACATGTTCTGGCCACCCATACCCCAGCCATTAAATGCACGATCACCGTATTGCTTTGGATCACAATACTTTTTCATGCGATCATACCAGTCATCTGCTTGACCGTGATTCTCGCCTTGTAATACGTTTAAGAACTTGCAATTGCCGTTTCGATTATTAACAAAGTAATCATTATTAATATATGTGCCATTAACTGCATCAGCATAACTGCTAATGCCGATTAGTTTAGGACTTTCTGGATTTTTAGCAGTCCAACTTGGAATATCAAGACACATACCATAGTCCATTAAGGTATCCATCCAAGCTAAAACTTGTTTACGCTTTTTCATTGCACGTGGACAGTTGGGATCTTTCCAATCACCAGTCCATTTGCCTTTACCAATTTGGAAACCACCAGAGTCACCTAACACCCAAGATGTATTGCGATCTCTGTTACGGAACATATCCTCTTTTGGATCAAACTTATTCAAGTCTAAGTTAGCATGTCCAGCACTATACAAGCACCAGTGATAATAAAATGCACCCTTGTCTGGATCCAAATAGTTGAGACTCTCCGCACCGTGTGCAAATGATGGCGGAATACGAGTGGGGTCTACATAATTAAAATGACGTTGTTTACCAACAAACGTCGAATAAAATGTCGACGTTGCTGGCAAAAACTTTGCGTAATCGCTTTGTGTAGCCGTTAAGTTTGTATTCATTACTTAGATTGAGCTGGAAGAATATAGTTGTATTCTGTAATACCACTATCAACTGTAATTTGCATAGCGCCTTGATCACTAATGCGTACTGTGCTCTTACCATCTAAGTTAAGAATACTAATAACAGCGTTAATTGGCCATGACCATGTGTGTTTCAATTTACCAACAACATTTGGTTGGAATACAAAGTTACCAGCGTGTGTACTTGCATCACCAAAACTTACAACTAAATTGCCATTGTCTGTTTTGACTTGGAACACGTTTTCTTCTGTATGTGCAGCCGCTTGCAATTTCAAACGACTGATTGAGCTCAGTGAAGGTTCAAATTCAATGTCCCAACCGTTGCCTTTGTACTTGACGCTTTTTAACTTTTCGTTAATAACTTCAGTACTCATAAATCTATAATCGTTAACAAAGTCGCCAGTTGCATTTTCAAAGTGCAAACTTGTTGGAATATCTACGCCGTTGCGTTGACTAGTAACAACATTAATCTTTGCGTTTTCTTTATATTCTGGATTCTTCAAGTGTAGTGCTAATTTGTCTAAGTTAGGCATACCAAATACGCCTGCAAATTCAGTAACTACCTTGTGTGTTTTAGCATTAACAATAACGCTACGGTCTTCTGCCATTGATTCAATAGTTGTTTCTCCGTTCTCACCAGAAACTTTAACTGTTGGCAAAAAGCCTAGGCTATGTGTATGTGCTACGATGTCTTGTAAAATGTTTTTCATATGGGTCTCCAAGTTTGTATTTTAACTGATATTGACGCTTGTGTCAACACCTTTTTTTACTTTTTTGTTGTACTCTATTACCGTTTCCAATAAATCAAATTTTTGATCTAATGAATTAATGTAATGAATAAACGCCGATGTATCTTTTGGAAAGCAATGCCCTCCCCAACCTCTTTCACCATCAGGTCCGGGAACCATGCTGTGACTTGTGCCAATTCGGTTATCTTGGCAAATTAAGTGTCTAACAATATCAAAGTCATGTCCACTTGCCTCACATATATCATATATGTGATTAAAGAACGATACTTTCATTGCTAAAAAACTATTTGTTGCGTATTTGATAATTGCAGCTTCTTCAATTGAACACTTGTGTACTACTAACAAGTTTGGCATTGCTCCCCTAAAAGCACAGTGCCAAAAATCCAACGGATCATCACCGCCAATAATCATATACTTTTGCTTGGCAAAATCTTCAATTGCTGACTTTGCTCTTAAAAACTCTGGACTATACGCAATGCTATGTTCAGAATATTTTTCTGTAATAGCTTTAAGTTTGTCTGGACTTACTGTGCTTTTAATTAAGATTGGCATATGAACTGGTGTTTGACTAATAACGTCTAACACGTTGCTGATATCACAATCCCCATTATCGTCACTAGGGGTATTAACACAGATAATAATTCCAGCGGCATCATAATGATCTGAAATTTTAACTTCAGTGAGTGCTGGATCAACTACTTCAGTTTCATAAGTGTATTTTAAAGCAGCCTTAACTGCCTTACCTACAAATCCGTAACCTGCAATAATAAATTTCATATTAAAATTCGAACAGTTTATTAAACGTGTTCTTCTCCTCTGTACTTTGCACGTCCCACTTCAATACACCAATCAAGTTATCAAGTTTATTATCAATAATTGATTGTTCCATTTCTGCGTGGTCAAAAGGCAAATCTTTAAACCATTGCGGCAAACGCAATTCATCTACTGGGTAAGCAACGCTAGTATACCCTAATGGATTTTGTTTTACTTTACAAACAATAACTTTCATACCGTCTACAATTTGTTGACTGTACTTGTCGTCCATCATACGCTTTAGAGTATTCCAGTTAATGCTTGCTCGAACGTGACCAGGCATATTAGCTTTACCAGCTTTCTTTTCTTTCTCTTGATATTCCGCAATGTTGTTAGCACGTTTGGGACTACCCTTCTCCCAACCTGGACGTGCTTTAAATTCACTTCTAAATTGAGTAATATTTTCTAGTACTTCTTTTTCAGTTGCACCAGTTAGTACTTTTTCCAATACATCGCTTAAGAAGTTTTGAATAAACACGGGAGTGTCACTACGTTTCAAATCCAAACCCATAGCTTTAATCTTACCAGGTTTGCCATCTATATCACTACGTTTGCCTTCTTTATCATAGTAAAGAACAGCATAACGTTTCTTAGTAATAAACAAACCTTTACTAGCAACAATTTCACGTCCAGCTTTGATAACTTCTCCACGTGACTTTGGACAATGGAATGAGTCAAGCATAAACTGTGGGAATGTACTGTTTACTTCTTCTCCAATTTGATCATATAATGAAACAACAGTTTCTTTACTCCATGGTAATGATCCGTTATCAATATCTTTCTTCAAAGTTTTATACGCTGAGAAATAGCAACTATCAGTATCACCGTAAATAATAGCTTTACCCACATGGTCGTAATCGCCTGTAATAATTTCATTTACCTTGCCAGCCATGTGTTTACAAATGGTGCGTCCAGTCAATGTAGTTGACTGCCCAATACGATTGTCAAAGAATCTACAACCACTGTTAAGAATAGCACCATATAAACTATTTAGGTTAATCTTCTTAACCAGTTGTCTTTTATCCCAATATTCTTCTTCAATTTTATTACCAGCTTTGATAGCGTCTTTTAGTTTGGCTTGCATTTCCTTACGTTCACTATACCACCGCTTTAACAAGCCAGGAATAATACCTTCTTTTTCGTAAGTGAAGATTGTACCATTTGCACTCAGCACCCAAGGCTGTTTACTTTCAAAAATTAGTCTATAAACTTCGGCAGCACTTAGTACATCACTGTCTCCGTTTTCCCAATCAATTGTAATTTCGGTGCCTACTTCTTGATTCATTACTGCGGTATATTCCAAAGCCGCAAACACGCCTTCCCAACTACCAGCAAAACTTTTACCTTTGGCCATTAAACTGTCAATATAGTTTTGTGTCATTGTTTGACGTAACTGCCCAACAATAGTTTCTGGTCCCATATTAAGCGCACGAATTGCAGACGGATACAGTGAATTAATATCCAGTGAGCCGATCCAATCTTGCAAGCCTTCTTTTGGATGTGCAACATACGCACCAGCTGCCGCAGTATTTTCACGTTCAGCCATCTTAACACGATTGGGTACAACCATGCCTCTACGATGTGCCTCGTTGATAATGGCCTGTTCAGTAACAGCCACAGCACCCATAATTGTTTGTAACAATACTGTGTTTTCGTGTGCCAGTGTATTGGCAAGATCCATAAACTTTAACTTCTTATCCATCTTGTCCAACAAGGCAGTATCTTGTCTGTTGTATTCAATAAACTTGCGGAAATCATGATTATAAAGTTGATCCAAAGTTCCTTCATATGGAACTTTGTTTTCACCAACTTCGATTTCACCAATAGCATCTAGTCTATATGTGTGACGTTCTTCATATGTGTATTTGCGATACAATTCTAAACTGTCCAAGTGTACACGACCAATGAGATCATAAGTTACAGCACTTTTTCCAAACTTCTCATACTCTCTGCGTTTTGGGAATTGATTAAACAAACAAAAACGTCTAGTGTCTTCTTTGCTTAGAGTTTTGGTCACACGATTAACGGTGTACGGGATATCAAATCCCTCGCTGTTCCAGCCACTTAAAATGTCTGCATCTTGAATGATATCTAAGAATGTGTCTAACATTTCTGCTTCTGTTTCAAACAGCATAGTGTCTGGAATGTCTTTGATTGATTCTTTAGCCTGCTCCATTGTCATTGTCTTTGGAGGCACTGCTAAACAAACCATTGTATCTAACCATTGTAGGTGAACAGCAATCGCAGTAATTGGCATAAACGCATCATCTGGACTTGCGTAGCCTCTTTCTGGATCAAAGTCCACCTCAATGTCGAACCATGCTACGTGTAGCTTTGGTGGTTCGGCATTGATATAATTCTCACTCAAACATACAAATACTTGGTTAATATCTGCTTCGTATAGTTTCTTGTTGGAGTGGATTGCCATTTCCTTGCGGAAATCTTTTTGTGTTTTACAAACAACTTTGCTAACTGGAGTACCGTGTATACTTTGGTGTTTTCCTCTTGCATCATCGTAGTAAAATGAGTAACGGGCCGGGATATCTTTAAATTCCCTCTTGCCGTCTTTATTGCGTTCGACAACTTTGACAACGTCATTGTCTCTGTCGAACCATGCGTCTACATAGCTCATATCTCTCCTTATGTCATTTGCGGCTGACAAACACCCATGTTGCGGTTTATGGCCCGCCGACCTTTCCTAGCAATATTTATTAGATACGCTTGGTGATATCAAGAATTGCTTCAATCTCTGCCCAATCTTCATTGTGCGCTGACCAATCGCCTTTATGTGCAATTTTGATAGCACGATTAATGACGCTGGGTTTTACATTGAGTTCTTCTGCTACTGCCTTAACTGTTTCTTTCAAGCCTTCTGATAAATCTTCAATTTCACGAAGTACTGTAGAACCTTCACTAATCAAACGCTCCAATTTTGCCTTTTCTTCTGCACCGTAATTACGACCTGACATATTGATTCTCCTTTACATAGCCTATTATATATTAATTATCATCCTGTGTCAACACCTAAGAAATTTTAAAGACAAAAATGGCAGAATAAATCTGCCATTAATGCTTATACTTGATTACTTCTGTAGTGAGTATTTGAAATCACTATATTGTTTTTGTAATCCTAAGATTTCTTCATCTTCGCTGTCATTAAAAGATCGAGCTAATGTGTCTAACTCTTTCATTTCTTCATCGCTTAGTGCGCCAGTTGATGGAGTTGGTTGTGGAGTTGGTTGTGGAGTTGGTTGTGGAGTTGGACGTGTACCTCCGCCACCTCCGCCACCACCACCTGGTACCGGAGTAGCGGTTGGAGTTGGCGGAGTTTCTGGAGTTTCTGGACTACCACTTAAACCGTAACCTAACGTTGCTCCAGCTGCTGTTGCGGCAAGTGCTGTTTTGCCTGGATTATTTTTTACAACTTTAGCTGCTTGATAAGCACCACGTTGAGCAGCTGGCATTGTTGCCAATTGCTTTGCAAATTTCTTTGAACCTTGACCAGTCATTTGTGCAGCACCAGTTGATGTTAGTTTACCAGTTGCAACTGGTGCACCTGATAAACCTGTCTTGGCAGCTTGGTAAATACCTTTACCAGCATTCCATGCACCTTTAACTAAGTCTAATGGACCTTCGTCAACTCTTGATTCAATTGCTTCTAAACGATCACGTAAAGCTGCATACTTTTCTGCTTCACTCATATTTTCCTTTTTAGGAGCTGCATTGGCAGTAATTGAGTCTGCTGATAAAGGATTAGAACCAGAAGCTCGATTTTGTGCTGCCCTTAATGTTGCTGCATTGGTTGCCGCTGGCGCACCACCTGCCGCCGCAGCCGCAGGTTTTCCATTTGCCTTTGCTAGTAGCTCTTTAAAACGTTGTAATTTTTTACCTACAACTTCGCCTGCTTCTCCAGCTGCTTTTGTTAAGTCTTGAGTTGATGGACTACCTGGTGTTGGTGTTGCTGTTTGACCCGGAGTTGGAGTTGCTGTTTGACCTGGAGCTGTTGCAGTCTTGTTCATAGAATTTTGTAACTCTGAATATTGTTGCGCAATGGCTAACATTTCAGGGTCTTCTGTAGATCCAAAACCCTGTACAATTTTTCCAAGTTCTGCCATTAATGGCTTTGCTTCTTCAACACCTTCTACTAACTGATACCCAAAACTTTCAGCTAACTGGCGAGCAATTGCTCCTTTGAAGTTTAAAGTTTCATTAGTAGCGTTGCCAACTGATCCAGTATAACTACTTCCGCTATTTGGACTTCCAGTATTTGGTGTGCTGATTGCTGCCTTAATTTTGGTAATTAATTCTTTAGCTTTTGCAATAGTTTTCTTGTGTTCCGCATCACCAGTAGCTTGTTGAGTATTAACGCTAGTTCCCTTATCAAAATTGCCAAGGCCCTTAATACCAAATAACCCACCTTTTTCTTGTGAGCCATAAGCAGATCCAGTAGCACCTTGTGCCGCTATTGCTGCTGCCAAATCTGGAGCATAACGTTTGATCCAGTCACTTGGCATAACTTTAATTTGAGGTTCGCCACCCCCCATACGTGCATTAGTTTGATCCATGTATTTGACCTTGCCATCCTTTGGGTCAATAAATGCTGGCATGTCTACTGTGGGCTTTTTACCCATTTCTGTATATTTTGCAATAACTGCTGTTGGATCTTCAGCTTCTGAAAGCTGATCCATTTTGTTGATAAGTGCTCGTAAGTCCATGATAGTTTCCTTGAATTCTGTTTATTTAGTTAATGCTTGTCTAGCTGCCGCACCGGCAACTGGAAGGGCCGCTGTAACTGCTGATGCTATTTTGCCGCCAGGACCAGGAGTTGCTGCTTGTTGAGGTAATGCAGCGCCATCAGGACCAAAACCATATTTTGCTGCTACTGTGGGATTCTTAGCAATTGCTGCTTTAGTTAATGGGCCAATTATGCCATCAGCATCAACACCTAATTCTTTTTGCATTTGCTTAACTCCCAAATTTCCTTGAGGTTTAGCTGCGGCAGTTGCTGGAGCTTTTGGATTAGGAGTCATTGCGCCTGGAGCCGGAGTTGCCGTTTGACCAGGAGCTGCTGCCTTTTTATCTTTAGCTGCCGCTGCTAATTGTTCTTCTTCGCTTGGAAGGAAACTACCAGTACGTGCTTTATCTCTACCTAGCTGTGCTGCGGTCAATCCCATTGCTGCCGCTGTGCCAACAACTGGAACAAAACTTGCTAAACCAGCACCGGCTGATAGTGCAGCACCAGTGTAATCACCTTTCTTAATTCTATCGTAAGCATCAACACCGCCAGCTATTGCGCCAAGTCCTGGTAAAAATCTACCTGCCAACTTACCTGCTCCCGCTAACATGCCTGGTGCTGGTGCTGGAACCGTTGCTGCTTCTTTCAATTGAACAGCGTCAATTGGGTGTCCCATGATAATTTTTGTATTATCATATTGAACATAAGCACGACCTTCTCTAAGTTTAACAACTTTGCCAAATACTGCTTTCTTTAGTACGTTGCTGTATACTTTAACTGGTGCGCCAACTTCTACACTACCATAGCTTTCTGCTATGCTTTCTTTCTTAGCTGTCTTGGCAGCATCCTTCCATGCTTGTGCTGTGGGTGCTTTTGGATGGCTAGCTGGTCTACTAGTACCTGCAGCCTTGCGCTTGTTTACATTATAGTAAAGACCTTTTTTGGCTGCTTCGTCAATATCTTGTTCTTTCTTAGACAACTTCTCTGTTTCACGACGTGCTTTGTCACTTAGGTTAGTAACTTTGCCACGACCATCTTTATTAGCAGTGGACTTTTTCCACTCGCCTTCATCTTTCCAACTTGTGACTTTACCATCTTTATCTTTTACTTCAGTACGTAACTCAGCTAGTTCCAATGCTTTGGCTTTGTGCTTAACATCGCCTTGCTTGTCAGCTTTCTTTTTATCTTTGTGTGCGCCAGCGCCACTTGTTGTTGCGTTTTTAGCTACAAAGTTGCGTGGCTTAGGAGCTTCAGCTTTAACAGTTTTGCCCTCGTCCATACGAGTCAAAACACGATTGACAATCTTTTTAACTTGTATCTTTTTCTGCTCTTGCTGTTCTTGTAGCGCACCTAGCATTTCATTATTGACTACTTTTAAATATTCATTAATGTTGCTTTTGAACTTAGGAGTAGTTTGTTGAGGTTTAGAGTACTGTTGCATGACCATTTGTTGAGCCATGTTAGTACCTTCAGTGATTATTGTTTTTTCTTTAGTTCCACTGTTATCAACAATGGATAGGAGTTTCTTCATGTCCATGGTATTATTTCTTTGCCATTATGTCTTTTTTAACTTTGCCAGCAATCTTGTTAGCAACTTCAGTTGAATAACCAGATTTTTTAGCACTAGTAACTACACCTTTGAAACCTTTGTTCCCACCAGTGTTAGGCTTGCCTACATCACCAGTTCCTTTTTTAGCTTCCATGTATGTGCCACATTCTTTTAAACCGTGGACTGGACATGCTTTACCTTTAGGTGTATGGTTGCATTTGCCTTCACCAAGTGCCGCACTGGCATTTGCTTTCTTTAAATCTGCGCCAGTGGCTCTCATGCCTGGTACTGTAGTTGTTGCTGTTGCTGGGATGGCAGATTTAGCAGCAGCACTAAGTTTATTACCTATTTGTCCTATGCTTTCTTTTGTTTTAGAACCAGATCTGCTGGCTAAAAATTCTTCATCTTCAGCATCCTGTTTGTTTCGACGGCGGAGATTAACTTTGTCTAGTGCATGGCTTTTTGCCCATTCATCTTCTTCAGCATCACGTTTGGCTTGTCGTTCTTTGGCAAATTTTTCTTCTGCAGATTCTTTAAATGGTAAACCGGCTGCTTTACGACGTGAACCAAATACTTCTTCTTTTTCAGTTTCTACTTCACCATCTTTATCAAAGTCTCTTTTAGCTTTCTTTGATTTTTTAGCTTCGTCTAATTCTTCACCTGAACCACTGTCTTTAAGACGAATGCTAGCCACTGTCCATCCGCCACTACGTGCATCACGTGCGGCACGATCACGCACTTCACTTTGCGCTTCGCCTTCGTCAGCAGTAATAGTCATGCCTTTCGTCGCGCCGTCTTTTTCTAACTTGACAAAGTATTGCTTCTTTTCAGACTTTTCAACTTTGCCTTTCTTTTTGTCTGTTGCACGTACACCACTTGCTTCATCGACCTTTTCTTCTTTCTTCTTGATCTTTTCAGCTTGAGCTTTCTTAAGGTCTTTGATCTTTTCTTTAGCTTCCATTAACTTGCCTCTTAGAGCACGTTTTTGGCTTTCTGAATAAACATCGCTGTCATCGATAGCTTGGCCGTATTCGCTAAACTTCATTTCGTATTCCATATAGTGGTATACGCTAGCGACATAATCAGCTGCTTTTGTGATCTTAGCCTGTACCCAACCTTCTAGTTGTGTATTAGCTTCCATCATTTTAAATAGTTTTAAACTGTAATTTGCTAACTTGTATAAGTCAGCTTTGGCCATAGCACCTTCACGGTCTCTTTCGCCGCCTGGTAAGCCATTCATATCATCTTGTGGTTGCATATCGATGTGCATAGTAAACTCCGTTATCGTTGTATTTAGCGTTTTACGGGCTTGCCGCCGAAAATACTGCCCTTCATATCAAGTGCATTTTTCGCTGTTCCGTCTTTGTTTTTCGCTTGTTTTGCTTTAGGAGGCCTTGGCTTACCACCCTTTCCGTACCTGTTTCGCGTCTTCTTATTGCCAATTGCTAAGTGTGGGCTAACAACCGTAGCAATACTGCCGGCACTAGTAGAACCGGCAGTTGCTTCTTCTTGTAATATTTCCCACAACCTCATATTAGCTTTCTAAAATTTCCAAGCAATGATTCCAGTGTGAAATACGGTCATCAAGACCAATAGTTCCACCATTAATACGTTTGCTCAGTGCTACTACATCGCCAGTATCACAAATTGCGTTTAAATTGTTTTTCTTCCAGAACCAGCAAGCACTTAGTACTGCATATTCTGGTGTTCGTAAAAGATCTGGATCTTCTACAAGTGTATCATCACCAAAAAGATCTTTACTACATTGCGTGTAGTTACTCTTACCAGTCAATTGAAGTAATCCACGACCACGATATTTCCAGCCTTCTCCGCTAGTTTCGTCACCATTGCCCATACGACTTGAGTATACACGATTAGCAATCATCTCTGGTTTGCGTTCGTATTGTACTGCAATGTCGTCTGTTGGAAAATACTTGCCAAATGTGCCACGTAAGCCTTTGGCTCCGTAGTTTAAGTTTTCTTGTAGTAGATTAAAATCACCACTTTCGTGCTGACATTGCGAAATAAATCCAGCGACTCTTGCTGGAGTATTAATCTCGAACTGTGGTAAATGCTCTGCAAGTGCTTTGAACCATGATTCAGGATCTTTATTTTTGCTAATACAAGCGGCTACCTTTTCTAGTGTAAAATCAAAATCAAAACTCATTTTATTTCTCCATTGTAGTGTATTTATTGGTTTATTAATCTATTGGTTTTTCACCAGTTAGATATGGTCTTGAAAACCACAATTTAAACCACTCGGGCGTACCCGGTTTAATATCATGCTTCTTCATAAGGGCTCCTTTACTGTCACCCGTTGCACTGATATTACTTCCTTGCATACCTCTGTATTCTTGTAGTTTAGCTTGCCCGCCTAAACCTCCGCCAATACCTGCAAGTGCTTTTAGTTCATGTATAGGATCATTGGGATCAAGATAGCAGTCATCGCTACTATCCGTGTTTAAATCCTGTGTAGTGATCCTATACTGTTTCATAATTATTTTTTTGGTTCCCAGTATCTTCCATTACCAAATGCTTTATCTGCAAGATCTTTTTGGAATCCCCATGTGCGTCCGCTCTTATTATATTTTGCCTTAGACCATTTACCACTCTTAGTTTGTTTGATTCCGTAGCTGGCTGCTTCGTCTTCTCTGCCAGCTGGCACGTTATAAAAATACCTACCTACTACTACTGGTTTAGAATCTTGCTGGCGTTGCCATTCATCTTCGTGTCCTAGTTCATGTTCCATTTCACGACGTTTGAAATCACGTTTTTCATAGTCCATTTGATTTTGTTGATAGCGATCATAATCGCTTGGACTCATTAAGTCTGGGTTACGAGAGTTTTCTGCTGCCATTTTGTCTTTCTTTACTCTTACTTTGGGTTTTGCAAAGTCTTGCATACGCTGTAATGCAGTTTGCATTAGTTGTTTGACTTTTTCATCGTCAATTTCTGGATTCATTGAATCACGCCATACTTGAAACTTTTCCTCATCGCTCATGTTGGGGTCTAACAATGCTTGACGCATAGGTGTAGCACGTGGACCTTCCTCTTCTCTGCTTGGATCATTAGTTTCTTGACGTGCAATTACTTTTAAATCATCTAAACCAAACTGCTTATACGGTTCAACTCCAGACTTGTCTGGACGTACTAGGTATTGGAATGCATTAACCTGGTCAGCACCAACAACTACAGTAACATTACCATAGCCCATAGTAGCTAACTTTTTAAGTACTCTATTCAAGTCAGGCATTTCATCAGTTGCTGTGTTGAACACTTTGGGATTATTTGGAAATACTTGATTGTAAATGTCTAATTTTTCATCAGGACTTAACGGATCATCTTTGCCCATTGTTTTGCTGATTACAAAATATGGATCGGCACCATCATCTTTTGCCTGTGTTAAAACGCTACTGGCCAGCATCATGTGACCTTTGTGCCCCATGCCACGGCCCCAGCCTACAACTGCGTTTTTACTTTCGCCAGTACGGTCTAAATTCTCTATCAATAGTTCACGTAATCTCATTAGTCTTTCCTTGGAGCCCAGTTAGCTTGGTCAATTGCCTTAACAAACTGTCCTGGAACATCACGTTTAAATTCTCCGCCTGGATGGGCCTGAACATAACCTTCAGGTTTAGTTTGCTTAATGCCGCTATGTGTGCCTGCACCTAATGCAGTAATTAAATTCATCTTAGCAGCAGTTATCATCTCCACAGTGGTTAGAACTGCATCTAATCCTGGATCAGATAAAACTTTTTGTGCCATAGCTGCCGACATCTTTTTAGCTGCTACTTGATTCTTAATCCAAGACTGAAATTTATTTTTAACTCCAGCTACACGTAAATTTTGATTAAAGAATGTATATAATATATCACCCACTTTGCTTAGTCCTGGCTTGGGTGCTAAAAAGGCATCAATAGCATCTGCATTTGCATCAATGTATTGCTCAATTTGATCTAACTCACTATCATCAACATCTGGAGCTTCTTCAACATAAGTTGTGCCTTGCACAATAACGTCTGGTGTACTTAATTCTTCTGCGTTGGGATAACGTGTTTCATCGCTAGTTCCCATTGTTTCGTAATAGCCAGTTGCTGCCACCATAACTTTTGCAGTTCTAATTCTTTTACCCAAGTCACTATCTGCTGGAATATGAAAACTAGTAATGTTTGGTGTAAAATCGTAATCGCCTGTTTTGGGATTTAATTTTGCTGGTTGTCCAGGATGAAATAAAATACCACCTTCAATATATCCAACCTCTGGACTAATTTTTTCAAAGTAACTCCACAAACTTGCCATTTGATTAGCATAGTTTTGGCGTTGTTTTTCTTTACCAGGTTCTGTATTACCAGTACCTAAAATAAAATTTCTAATGTCTTCTGGACTATTCATTTCAGTACTAACACCGCTCTTGGTCTGTGTTGTACCACGCTTCAAATAATCCCACGCATTTTTAGGAAATAAACGGAAAACACCATCCTCATCACGACCCCAGTATACAACTGGACTGCCGTCCCACTTTAATTCAATTGAACCAGATTGTTTGCCCATGCTACGTAAACGTTCAACTGCATGGTGCGCTCCGTTACTGCCGTTAGTAAACGCCAAGTCTTCAATGTGTTGATACTTACGACCTACTTTGGGTGGAGCTGCTTCAAATAGTTCTCTTAATCTCATTTCAACATCCTTAGTGTGCGACTAAACCATTCGTTAGTACCGACTGTGGGAGTTGCGGCTTGCCAACTGCTAGATGCCTTTGCCTTGTCGAAAATTTCATTACGTTTTGCTTCGTCTGGAATAGCATCCATTATACTTTCAACACTGCCCAAACTATCTGCATTTGCGTTTGGTCCAAGTAACGTTTGAGCAATAACATTTAAATCATCACTAATAAACTCTGCCTTCTTACCAGCAGCATCGCGTTTGTAAAGACCTTCGTCTGGACTCCACAAAAATCCTCCACTGCTAGCAAGTGTATTAATCATCATTTGTTTATTAACACCTTTGTATGGACTGCCTGGTGGGATAGCGTGGTGATGAAATCTACTTACAATTTCTGCTTTAGGAACAATTTTAATGTCCACTTGATAAAAACCTTCACCATAAGGAATGAGTGTATGAACTGTTACACCAGCTTTGTGGGTTTTTAAACCTTTTTCTTTTAAGAAATCATCTAACGCTTGACGTGTTGTTTTTCCATCTTTAGTCTTAAAGAATCTAGCAGCATCATTTAAATCTGCCATAACGTCTAAGTCGCCAGATCTTTTTGGTTTTAGTTCAACACCTTGTGGTAATTCTCCAGTGTTGTATTTGTCTGCGTATGCTTTAACTGGAACAAACTTTTGTTCACGCTCTCTGTAGATACCAATAAGCTCACCACCTAAATAAGCATTTTGCGTAGGCGTAGCACTACTACCAATGACATGAATCTTTAGACCAATTTCACTGACAAACTCTTCAGTGGTTTGAACTAAACCGTCAATCATTTCAACAGTTTGTTCGTAATCAGTACTCTCAGGCCAAATGTTGCCGCCTTCGTTTAAAATCATTTGTAAGCCCCTTCACGCATATTCGTCATCTCAGATTCGTGAATTTTCTTACAAATTTCTTCAATCATTTCTTTATCTAATTCGTCTCTAAGTTCTCTTAATGGGAATTCGTCTTTGTATATGCTATACGCTTTTGTAACAACTGGTTTAAACACTCTGTGCGAAAATGATTGACCTTGATCAAACTGTTTCTTACATAAGTTTAATATAGGAAAGAATTTTTTACGATAAAAATCATCGTTGTTGTGCATGAAATAGATAATGTCTTCAGCAAGATCGAATGAATATTCGTCATCTGCTGAGCTATGATCATTGGTCTTTTTATTCAGCCCAATTTTATCTAGCTCAAGTTCATCATCTATGCTCTTTGATGTATTATTGAATAGTTCTGTAATTTTCATATATGTCCAAGCTGTAAGACTAATAACGTACTCATATTAATCCGCCGTTCGTATATTTAGCTAATTTAGCTTCTAAGGAGATTGTTCTGTTTAAGCTGGAATTGCGTTGATTACGCGGTCTATTCTGCTGATTTCACTGCCTAAAAACATCTTCACCATGGTAAGAGACTTCTCATCTTTAACATAGAAGTAACTGCCTCCCCATGAATAGTCAGCTGACAATTCTTGTATGCATTTCTTAGTTAATCGAACTTTGTCACTAGTATTAGCCCATTTAATAAAGCTGTCGTAACTAGTACGAGTCTTACCCATGGTTATTTTGAATTCAAAATCAATCTTAGGTAAAAATACAGTGTTCTTTTCCAACTTGGGATACAAGAATTCGTCTGGAATACTAACATACTTTGTACGATCAATATCAACAGACGTTAACGATACTACATCGTTAAAATCATTAGTGTAAAAACTTAATAACGGATGTTCAACTCTAATATCAAAGTTTTGAAAACTTGATAGTTTGTGTTCGAGAATTAAGCAAAAATCTAAATCCGCTAAACTTCTTAATTTACTCCATGGGGGAGACAATAAGGGTAGTTTAGTTGGATCAATTGCTTTTAGTTTGTGCCTTGCAAAGTCTAAATCACAACCCCTAAACCAAGCTGAAACTGGACATACCAGTACTGCCTTGTACTGGTATTTGTCCATAAAAAGTTTTTTAGTTTTCTTGACTAGTATTTTCTGGTTGAGTTTCATTTTCTAGCAATAATGGCTTGATTATTTTTATTCTCTTAGTAAGAGTAATTTCACCGTTTAACGAGCCAATAGTCAAATGCCCGCCATTCTTTAGTTCACCAAATAACATCATCTTACTTAGCGGACGTTTAATTAGTTGATCAATAGTTCTCTGCAAAGGACGAGCACCCATTTTTGAATCAAATCCTTTTTCAATTAGTAGTTCAATTGCAGATTTGTCAATCTTAATTTTAATGCCCTTTTCTTTGACCTGTGCGCTCAATTCTGCAATAAACTTGTTAACAACCTTAACCATAATGTCTTTGCCAAGTTTCTTAAAGGTAACAACAGCATCTAATCGATTACGGAATTCTGGAGCAAAAAACTTCTTTAGATCAGAATCAGTGTAGTCTTTTTCTTGTGCACCAAAGCCAATTTGATTTTTTTCACTTGCTTGTGCGCCAGCGTTAGTGGTCAATATAAGAATCAAGTTTCGGCAATCAGCTTTCTTACCATTGCTGCCAGTAACAAACCCGTTATCCATTAGCTGTAACAAAATTGTACTTACGTCTGGATGTGATTTTTCAACTTCATCAAACAATAATACACAATTTGGATTCTCTTGAATTTGTGTAATTAGCAAGCCAGCATTTTCTTCAAAGCCAACATATCCTGGGGGACTACCGATTAGTTTAGACACACTGTGTTTTTCTTGATATTCACTCATATCAAAGCGAATAAGTTTAACACCTAACTGTTTAGCAAGTGCTTTTGCAGTTTCAGTTTTACCACAACCAGTTGGACCCATAAACACAAAACTACCAACTGGTTTATTATCAGCTTTAAGTCCTGCACGGGCAACAAGAATTTTATCAACTACTTCTGTAATAGCAGTATCTTGCCCATACACCTCTGCTTGTAACTCTGTTTCCAAAGTAGACAAATTACTGGATTCAGTTTCGGCAATTTGCTCTGCTGGCATTTGAACCATTTGTGCTAGTTCGTATTGGATTTCACGTTCACCAACAACTCGTTCATCTGCAAGTTTTAAGTTAAATCGAGAACATGCACAGTCAATTAAGTCAATTGCTTTATCAGGCAACTTCTTATCTGCTTGATATTTAACGGACAACTTAATTGCAACATGTAAAGCTTCATCAAGAATTTTAACTTTATGATGACCCTCGTAATACTTCTTAAGACCTTTTAGAATTTGCAATGCTACTTCTGGAGTGGGCTCATCAACTGTAATGCGTTGGAAACGACGCATGAGCGCACGATCTTTTTCAAAGTGCTTGCGATATTCATCCCATGTAGTTGACGCTACAACTTTAATGTTACCTTTGCTTAATGCAGGCTTCATCATGTTGGCAAGGTCATTGGCACTATTTCCAGAACTGCCAGCACCGCTAATCATGTGTGCTTCGTCAATAAACAGTACAGTCTTGCCTTTCTTTTCTAATGCTTTGAGAACAAGTTTAAAACGTTCTTCAAAATCTCCACGATATTTAGATCCAGCAAGCATGGCACTGATATCTAAATTAAACACTTGGTAATCTTTTAGAAAATCTGGAACTGCACCATTAACAATGTTAAAAGCAAGGCCTTCAGCAATAGCGGTTTTACCAACTCCTGGATCACCAACTAGCATTACGTTATTTTTACTTCTACGTCCCATTGCTAGAGCAATATTTTCTAATTCTTCAATACGACCTATTACAGGGTCAATTTTATTCTTCTTAACTGAATCGTTAAGATTGGTTGTGAATGCTTTTAACGCTCTTTCGCTTTGATTATCATGCACTTCTTCTTCGCCGCTTTCTACTTCGTTGTTAATGTAATCGGCAAATTTATCTTTGTCAATTTCTGCTTGTTGAATATAATATAATGCCCATGATCGTTTTTCACCCATCATTGCTAGGAAAACGTCTGATGGTTCAATTTGTTGACGACCATTAAACAACACTTGTGTAAACGCACGATTTAACACACGTTCAACTGCTTGTGTCTTTTTAGGTTTACCAACGGTATTGGTCACAATATCGTTGAGTTTAGTTTTTAGATAATGTTCAAGATTTTTTTTGATATACTCGGGATCAGCACCGTATCCTTGAACACATTTAAAGAAACTTTCTTCGCACAGCATGGAAAAAAGCAAATGCTCAACAGTCAAGTACTCGTGTTGTAGTTTTTTGGCTACATCAATGGCCTTTTCAAAAACTAACTTTAAATTCTCACTTGGTTCTACCATTCTCGTTCCTTTGTTATTATATCAGATAAACAATACCTTCAAACTCTATTATATACGAAACTTGTAACTTGTCAAGTTATTTTTTAGAAGTTATTGAGGTAAATTATTAATTTCTTTTTGAATGGCTTCTAGTTTGGCTCTTATTGTACTATCAGTAATTGATGGAACTTTGACATTAACAATAATGATAAAATTACCAGTTTGTCTATGCCTTGAGTTTTGAAACCCCATTCCAGAACACGAATATTCGTCACCGTGTTGAACACCTGGACGAATCTTGACCTGTAAAGTTTTATCATCAATTGTACGGATCATTTTTTCAACGCCTAGCATAGCGTCAAATGTGGATAATTCAATTTGCGTACAAATGTCATCTCCACGTCTAAAATATTGTAAATCAGGATCTACAAATATAGTAACGTTCAAGTTGCCTCTTGGGGCGCCTGGAATACTATCGTCGCCTAATCCATTATAGCGTATAGTTTGTCCAGTTTCAATGCCAGGTGGGATATTAATTACAACACTTTGTTGTTTACCAGTCATCATTTGATATAGTGCTTCTAGTTCTTTACCCAAGAAGCTGTCTTTTAATGATATGTTGAGACGAATGCCCAAATCTCTGTTGCGTCTAGATTGTTGGTGAAAACCGGCAAATCCTGGACCGAACCTAAATCCAAACATTTCATTAATGTCGTGGAAGCCGCCAGCACTGCCAAAGGGATTCCATTCTTGTTGTGAACCGCCAGCATCGTACTCAGCTCGTTTTTGTTCATCGCTTAACGTGCGATACGCTTCTTCAATTTCTTTGAATTTCTTTTCGTCACCACCGCGATCTGGGTGATGCTTCATAGCCAAGGCACGATATGCTTTTTTGATATCTGCCTGGCTGCAATTAGATTGTAATCCGAGAGTTTCGTAGTAGGTCATCATATAATTATACAACATGTTGACCTACTAGTCAACATTCTGATTATCAATCCCTTAGAGGCATATCCCCGTCATCCATTGGTTTGCTGGATGCTGGTTTTTTAACAGCCATTGGGGTTACTGGTGTTGGAGACGTTGCCGCTCCAAATCCTGTATTACCACCAAAGCTACTTGGTGTTGGGCTTGCTGCCGGAGAACCAAATCCTCCTGGTGCTGCACCAAATCCTGATTGTGGTTGGCTAGGTGTTGAAGATCCGTTTGCAAAACCTGCTCCTGGTGTTTGTATTCCGCCATTGTTTGCTCCTGCCATTTTTTCTTGTGTACGACCAAATGCTGCAATACCCAACACAGCACCCATAGCAATATGGAACAAGCCAGCACCTTGTAGTGTTAGTGGATTCCATTGGCTTGTAACTGATCCACCATTTAATGACTGTAACAAACTCCATAACACTGGAAATACAACCATGTCCATGGTGCAGACCAACATGTACATCCAACCCATCATTGGACGCCATTTTGAATTCATCCAATCTTCTTTTTTCTTTTCGCTTTCGCTTTTAATTTCTTCTGACATTTAGTTCGCTCCTATTTGTCTATTACTTTTTAGCAATCATTGTTTGAATTTTTTCCTGAATTGCCTTAGCCCAGAAAGGCTGTGGAAAATTCCAACCTACAAATGCTCCTACTGCTACCCATAATAAAATATCTAACATAATAACGCTCCTCAGTGTTTATGATATTATTTAACGCTTTCAAAGATTTTCTTTTGTTCCTTGTACCACTCTTGCCATGCTTCTAGTTTGGCTGCGTTTTCGTGACAGCTTCCGTAGTTTTCAACGACTCTGTCGAGGAGCTGACTGGCTTTAACTTCGCTGGGGGTTCCATCAGTTGCGGCGGCACGTCCGGCCACTTCATTACGACTGGCGCTGTCGTGCAAGCTGACAGTAGACTTAGGCAAAGCACACTGAGCATCCAATTGCTTGCCCGCAACTTCTTTGATAATTTCTCTGTTAACATATACATTTTCCTTGACTACTTTAATTTTAGTAACTACTTTTTCTTGAATTACAACATTTACTTGCTGACTCTTTTCTTCTGCTATTTTTACTTTTGCTTCAAGTTCTTCAACTCTAGCCCGCCATATCATTTCAGTGCCATAACTTCCAAACAAATACATGCCAGCTGATAATAAAACAACTCCTACCAATTCTGCTGGCAATTTATATTGCCCCATCATAGGAATCCAAGTAACCAACTTACTGGCTACATATAGCCCAATACCCAATGCGATAATAATGTAGGTGAGCCAAATGAAAATGCCATCTGGTATTAAACTTATCATCCATCCCAATTGAGCCATTAGATCATCTCCAACGCAACTGCGTATCCATTATTTTCAAATATAAATGTGTTGTTAATTTTTGTAATGTTGTAGTTGCCAAGAGTTTTTGTTAAAAACATTATCTCACTCATGTCTTTGGATCCTAGTTTGATAGCACCCGGAATTCTGCTGTACAATGCATCTTTACGATCAAAATCTTTAATACGCATATTAACAGATTCAGCAAATACTCTTTCAAACCTAATGTCGTCCTCTAGTACACTGACGTTTTCGGCAAATCCTCTTCTAAAGAAATTAGAAAAATTATTCATTTCGTTATTTGCAACTCTTTCATCATAGCTGTCTATGTCTTTGGGAATTGCTGCTTCCAAAGTTTCTAAATCAGCCGGAATACTTTTAAAACTCTTGTAGTATCTAAACTTCCAATTATTGCTGCCAGTTAATCTGCTAGCGCCGTCTAATAGTTCTATAATTTGTTTTGACACGTGTTTAGTTCTTTCAATCTCAACAAACACTTTAAATTTTCCGTTGTCCACTGGTCCGTTAGTTGCATCAGCGTCAACAACAAAGTCGTAACCCATTTCAAAAAATCTTGCAAGGTCATCTGCTGGGGCTTTACTATCAGCAGTAAAACTTAGTACAACCAAATCTCCGTCTTCGCCAATTTTACTTTTATAGCTGTCAATTTCAAAAACGTGACTGATTAAATTTACCAAATCACCTGCGACTAAATCTTCATTAATTTGCATTATGCTGGTGCTCCTGCCGCTGGTGCTGCCGCGGTTGGCGGTGCTGCTGGTGCTGCTGCTGGTGCAGCTGGTCCTTGATTTCCAGCTGTTGGGTTCTTGCTAGAACGCTCTTCTCTAATACGATCCATATACCCGTTAAAAATATCAAACACTAATTTTTTAGGCATTGCAATTTCTACAACCCAGATAGGTTTGGAATCTAACTTGCCCTTCTTTGTTCCAGGACGTAAATCATCAGGTGTTCTAATCTTGCGCGGCTCTACCTTTTGTGTTTTTTGAAACGTAACCTTGCAGCCTAATTCTGTTAATCTTTTAGCAGCGATTGGGTCTGGCATTTTGTTATAGTCCCACATGAATTCTGCGGTAACCCAATGTCTATCTACTTTTGGTCCGCTAGCTAATTCTCCGTCTTGCCAGTTTTTATATACGTACATATCCATTTCGTCTAGAACTCTTTCAAAGTCCTTTAGAATAGCCAAGCTGGAATTGTTGTTATAGATGCTTTCTACGTTTTTAATTACTTCTAAAATATCGCGCATGGATTTGAGTCCTATATTGTACTCAAGTATTTAGCTAGGAAAGTTCTATGTAGTATGTGTTTATTATTTCACCAAACGTATAAGTAATTGTGTAGGACCTCTGTAGTTATCGAGGCGGTCGCTACAAGTTCTACTTTTACATTAAAGAGTAGGAGAATAACTAGATGAGTAAAAACCGCGTGAAAAAACGTTTTACATCTGATGTTAAAGTAATTGATTTCGAGTCATACCTTCCCCAAAAGAAGCAACGTGTAGTAATGACAGCACGTAATTCTAACCAAAAAACTTACTTACAAAAATTACAAGAAGAATCGACTAGCATTGTATTTGCTATCGGTCCAGCCGGTACGGGTAAAACCATGCTAGCGGTAATGCATGGTGTTAAGTTATATCAGGAAGGGTTAGTTGATAAAATCATAGTTACCAGACCCGCCGTTTCTGTAGATGAGGATTTAGGATTTTTGCCAGGTACATTGAATGAAAAAATGGCACCATGGACTCGTCCTATATTTGACGTCTTAGGAGAGTATTACAAAGCACAAGACATCGCTAAGATGTTGGAGGAAGGAGTTATTGAAATCAGCCCACTCGCGTATATGCGCGGAAGAACCTTTAAGAACGCATACATTATTGCTGATGAAATGCAAAATGCCACAGTCAATCAAATGAAAATGTTACTAACACGTTTAGGAGAAAATTCTAAAATGGTAGTAACTGGTGACTTAGCACAAGCTGATCGTGTGAACGACAATGGCTTGATTAATTTTTGCAACCTACTCAAAAATAAACAAATGAAACATATCGATATAGTGCAGTTTGACCATAAAGATATTGAACGCCACGATGCAGTAAAGGAGGTGTTATCGCTGTACGGGGACAACTAATAAGTTAAAAAGGGGCTTAAGGCCCCTTTTTTATTTGCACTACTTCTACGCCGGACTTTTCGAGAAACGCAACACCACCAGTATCCCGATAAGCGTCCCTATATAGAACACTGCCAATACCACTTTGGAATATAAGTTTGGCACAGTCCAAACATGGAGCATGGGTAATAAACATAGTAGCACCCATACCACTGTTGTTAGACTTAGCCAGTTTTGCAATCGCATTTGATTCGGCATGAAGTACCTCCGGTTTTGTTTTTAATTTGAATCTCATTTTTCGACCGTGTGCAGATACCCATTCTTCAAAAGGCCATTGCGATTCAATTTCTTCAGGACTAAGTCCATGCTCAACACCACTCATAAATTCTTTATCTTCGCAGTTGTTATCCCATCCACTGGGCATTCCGTTATATCCATAACTAATAACTGTATCGTCTTTGACAATAACTGCACCAACTTGTAACCTACGTGCATGGCTTAATTTTGCAGTACGTTCAGCAAAATCATTGTATAAATCTATATATTTTTGTTTCATTCTATTTCTAACCAAGTATGGTCACCCATGTATTTTACTTGTGTTTGATAAACATAATCTTCTGGAGGCCCACTAGACCAGTCAGTTGGACCGTGCTGTGTTAACAAAATGTGTTCCTTACGCTGGTCCCAAACTAGCCAATAATAATTGCCCATCACAGGTTGAAATTGATAAACGGCAGCGTGTACAGCATCAGTCACATCTAATCGACGTTTAATACCTTCTGCTTGTTTTTGTAATACTGCTACTAATTCCATGATACGATCATATTCTTGCTGGGCATACATCCTAGCATGATTAATCATTATGTCTTTTTGTTTAGTAACAGGAATTAAATCAAACTTTGGCCCACCAGCTTCAGTTGGATACTCGCTTACATTCCTATTAAAGAATGGAACTACGCTGTCGCCAATTTTAGCATCATAACTATGCCTGCCTTTGGCTAAGTTTGATTTCTTTTCTGTCATTCTTCAAGTAAATCAAGTTTGTTTGGTTTGCCGTTCCACTCTTCAGCATCTGGCAGTGCAGCCTTGCGCTTGGTAATAACTGGCCACTTAGCACTTAGACGTTTATTAATATCAGTCCACAATACAACATTTACATTGACGTCATTATCTGGGACAATGGCATCAATTGGACATTCAGGGACACATACACCGCAGTCAATACATTCGTCTGGATTAATTACTAAAAAATTAGGACCTTCGTAAAAACAATCAACTGGACATACTTCTACACAATCAGTATGTTTACATTTGATACAGTTTTCAGTGACCAAATATGTCATAGATGAGCTAACCTAATTAATGTTGCGGCCAAGTTAATTTCAACATCACTTACTAACGTGTGATCAACTAAGCCTTGTTTAATAATAAGAATTGCTTTTTCTTGCTTTGCGTCATCACCAAATATTGTAATGTTGTCGTATAACCAGCGATAAATATCTTCCATCTCTTCTGGACGTGCTTGGCTACACACTAGTTTACGTGCATCTGCAATTTTGCCAGCCTTAAATAATTCAACCATCTCAAATTTGTAGTCTGCTTCACCGGCATCACTCTTTTCTGGGCGATGCAATTTACCATCCATACTGTTCATTTGTACTGAATTGATGCACTTACGCAAATCTGGATATGTTGCGGCTACATAATTTGCCAATGTTTCGTCATCATACACAATACTTTCTGCTTTAAGAATAGTTTCAACCCGCTTAAACACTTCAAGTTGATCAACTTTCTCAACGTGGAAACCTTGACAACGACTGTGCAATGCTGGAATAATACGATTAGGATAGTTACACGTTAAAATAAATCGACTAGTTGTTGCATACGTTTCCATAACACCACGTAAGGCTGCTTGTGCGTTTGGACTCAAGTAATCTGCCTCATCTAACATTACAACTTTGAATGCACCAAACGGAATCATTTGTACAAAGTTGATAATCTTAGTACGCACAGTGTCTACATCGTTTTCACGACTAGCGTTAATTTCTAAAACGTCTAAATCGTTTACACCTAACTCGTTAAGCAAAATCTTTGCCAGCGTCGTCTTACCAATACCAGCGTTACCGCTAAACAACAAATGAGGGATTGTTCCTTCTTTAATCCAGCGTTGTACTTGTGCTTTTTGATGTTCATCTCTAAACACATAACCGTCAACTCTAGCTGGACGATACTTTTCTACCCATAATTGTTTCATAATCACTCCTTTTGTATATTATACAGGTAAGAACAGGACTAGTCAATAGTCCTGTTGGGTTAGGTTAACCGTTTACTTACTTGGGAATATATACATCCGATGGTGGTTCATCAGCCGATACCATAATACCGTTTGCATCAATTCGACGAATAACTATTTCTTTTCCGTCTTGATCCTCCACAGTATGTCCTCGAGTCCATCGACCATGTTCAACACAAATCCACTCACCCACCTTGACGTCTTTTTGTTCGTTGCCAATAGCCCAGACTCGACACCAACGTGGTTTAATCCCGTGGTCTTTGCCGTCATCGCTACGTAATACAATTCCGCTGGTTGTTTTAACTTCTCCAAAATCCATATCAACTGCAAGTATATGATCTCGGATTGGTCTAATTTTACCTTTTACAACGTTCATTCTTCGCCTTTCGCTGGATTGCCTTTGTAATATTCTGCCATTACTTCTTCACGCTTGCGGATAATTTTGCCACCTGGGCCTAATTCATCACCGCGAGCATTGACTCGAGCATTACCAACTGCTGGAGTTAGTTCATTTTTGTTTCTTAGTTTCTCAATATCAACTTCTTTACCGTTAGCACTACGGTAAATTTTGCGTTGTTGTTCTTTCATTGCCATATTAATCTCCTGGATTATAGTAGTATTTATCTTAAGAAGTCTTGCCAGTCTAAATTATATTTCATGGAATCTATCTTATGTACGCCTATTAGAAATAGCACATAACTGGATACACTAGATCCACGACCTACACCCCAAACTATATTGTTAGTTCTGCAATAATCTACGAAATATTTAAGCCATTGTAGCAATGGTAACATATTTCTTCGTTGAAATTCAAGCAGTTCTGCACCAACACGTTGTAGCTGATCTTGATTTTCACACTTGTCCAACACCCATTTAGCAATATCAAATGTTTTGTATTCTTCGGGCATCATCCAATCATTTTGACAAATACTGTCAAAAGTTTCTACATCAATGTCATATAGTGTTGGATCAACGTGATTGAGTTGGATGTTAGCAATTTCTGCTAGTTTGGATAAGTCAATGCTGTTTTCGCATAACACTTTGGATAAGTGTTCGCCATCACCCTTATATAGCATATTCACTATATCGGTAGAATCGTAGAGTACATTGCCAAATTTATCTGAAGTCATACAGCTATTTTAGTTGACTTGTATTAAATTGTCAAGATCTTTATTTCTCTTTTGGTTTTGTTGTTCCCATGCTTTAGCACGGCGCATAGACATTTCATCCTTGTAAATTTGGATGAAACAGCTAATTTGATATTGTATGTCAGGATTTCTAGTCAACCAATACTTCTTACTCAAGTCGGCAATTTTAGCTTCGACTTCGGCATCCTTAAGACCACTTAGGTCATCAACTAGTGGATTGATTACTGGCATTATCCAAATACTACGCCGTTATTACCTACACAAAACCATTTACTTTCAATATATTGTAATGTACATGCATCACCCACATCGGCCAAAGTTATTGTACCATTGCCAAACAATTTCCAGCCTGCATTAGTAACAGTAATTACCATAGGACCAGCGGCAGCAACAGTTGCAAATACTTTAATTTGTCCCTCAATACCCGCTGCAAGTGTGGCGGTTGAAGGAGAACTTACTGAAATTGTACTTGCAGTTTTTACTAAACTTGCAGCCGCACCACTAACTAAATTCTCGCTGCCAGTGTACTCTGTACTAAAGTTTCGAGGGCCGCTAGCGGTATATGAGCCTAAGTATTTCATATAAACTTTGATGCCACCATCAAAAGTCCATGCTTCAACAACCTGATATTCTTGATTTGCAGGCAGGGTCAATGCTCGTACAGTTGCAGATCCAGTTAATAATGGAAATGTGTTATCAAACTCTACATTACCAGTTCCTGATTCAGCAGTAAATTGCACAGTTCTAATAGTAGCATCACTCTTTAAGTGAAGTCTGATCTTAGCAAATCTATCACTTATGGGCCATTGAATAAACTGCAATGTGAGATTTGCCCCAATTGTGTAAATTTGTAAAGGGCCGTTTCTAACGTCTACACTAGTATTAGTACTGATTGGACCGTTATTTCTAACAGAACCGTAAAATTTATTAAATTCAGCGTTTTCTAAAATTTGTCCGTTAAAGTCGTTGTCATCATCAAGTTTTGCAGTTGTATTTTGCAAAGTTGTGATTTCACTCTTTGCAACATTTAAACCCGCTTTAATGTTTGTAAAATTGTCCCTAAAACCTTGGCTATTATTGTCTTGCCCGGCTACTGGAAACGTGCCGCTAATGTTATCTATGTTTATTGCACTGGTCATGATATGGTTACCTTGTCATCTTTAAATACTAGATATTTATCGCTACTCTCACCAGTAACGGAATCTATTATATATCTGTCTACAGTATAGTCAAGATTTTTAAAGTCAAATCCACTATACTTGATATTCAGCAGGATATCTGCTGAAGTTCCTGGATTACAGAAGCAGATTGGAACTGCCAACGTAAACCCCAATTCTTGTTTGGTTATGTCCTGTATACTGCGCATCCATAACGGCAAGTAATTTCTTTCAGTTAACCCAACTGCCCTAAGTCTTTCTCTCCAAATAGATATAGAGCTAGGAAAACGTATGTTAAAACTGGGATCGCTAATATGTATGTTTGTTTGATCTATTGTAATTCTATTATCTGGTCGGGGCAAGTACGGTTCTGCACGATTCATTAGGGCAGTATTGGTGTTAAGAGCCCAAATGCCATTTCCGCTGTCTACGGTTACCTTTTTAGGATCAGGTGAACGTGTAACAGTTGAATTTAGATATGCTGTTCCTTTCTCCAACGGGTCAAACATCTCAACATAGATCACTTCATAAACTACTGTATTTGTTCCTGGAACTTTGGCCCTGGCTGTTTTTATATCACCAAATGTAAATCGTTTACGTTTATGATTTAATCCCATGGCGGACACGTATTCTCCGGCTACTTTTGTTTCTATACCGCCGTAAATAGTCATTCTAAGATCTCGTTGAATTCCAAAATTTACATCATTGGGTCTATAAATGCTACTGGATGTAAAAATGTTACTGTCATTAATAAAACTATTAAAGATTGCACGTTTATCTTGACTCATAAATGTTCTAGCAACAATGCTACTATATAATCTATCATTGGGAGTATTAATGCCTAAAGTAAATTCTCTACTTATAGCACTGTATCCGTATTGATCTTGTGCAGTAATAGTAAACACAAAGTTTCTATCAACACTAGTTACACCACCGTCAAACGTTTGATTAGTGAATACACCATCTGAAAATGTTGTCATTCCAAGAGTTGACACATCGCTGTATTGATTTACTTTACCAGTAATTTCACCATTGAGTTCTAATGTTAGTCCTGGTGGAAAAATTCCCGAGGTCACTCTATATAAAATAGTAGCATCTGGAATAGTTGATGTTGCAGAAACTACCAGTGTGCTAATATAATTTGCATCAATGCTACCTAATGAACTTGGGGTTAACCAAGTCATCACACTTTCAACCTCGCCCAATGTTCTTATAATAAATGTTCTTTTAGATGCAGCAGTTTCATTGTCAAGGCCAAATCTAGTGGCAGTGATTGTAAATTTATAAGTCCTGGTAATTGCTGGTTGATAAGGAACAACTCCAAACAATTCAGATGTTGTAACATCAAACTGTAAACCTGGAGGTAGTTCGCTTATAGTTGAATCAGGATTTGTTGCGTCTAAACTATAAATTACTTGACCAATAACTGGAACTTCGTACGTGTCTAATAATATAGTCAAGTAATTGTTGGCTCGATGTGTTCCTAAATTTTCTGGAGTTATCCAAATAGGCTTTCTTATAAAAGTTCCATCTGATGTAAATACGCCAGTGCCCACATGCATCAAGGTGTTGTCCGCACGTAAAAAGTCGTCACCGACTACATAAATTTTAAATGTTTTCTTTGTAACAGTATCCCCGTCACTTACACTTACCCTAAATTCATAATTTCTATTAAGTTTTTTTGGTGTAGTGATAGGCAAGTTAAAATCAAAAGTCACTGTATCATAAACAAAACTATCATAACCGTTGTCTGGACGATTTCCAAAATCGTAACCAATGCTGTCGTATAAGTCAGAGTTATAACTGCCACTGCCGTCTTTTATACTGTTAATTGTTAACAATGGTTTAATTAAGCCAGTTATCCTTCCACTTGAGGACATTGTTAATCCCGGAGGTAATACGCCATCTCCACTGGATATAAAAAATTGTAATGTTTGACCAGCTGCGGTGTCGTAGTCTATTGCATCAATTTGAAAATCAATAACTGACGAGTCTAAAATAAAAAAGGCATTGTTTGAACCAACTGGTAATGAACCTTCATCGTTTAATAAGTCAGGGTTGTCTGCGCCTTCTATATTTATAGTGAAAGTTCGATCAGATCGTTCTCCGTTATCTGTTGCACGTATGCAAAACGTAAACGTGGTTGCTCTAGCAACTTCATATGCGGTTCCTTGAATAGACGAACTGACTATTCTAAGCCCTGGAGGTAACGATCCGCTTATTACTGTAAAAGAAACACTTGGGTCGTAGTAAGATATTGGCAGTGCAAGATTGACAATTGTGCCTTCTTGTATAGTACCAAATGTGTAGCCAGATTTTTCAGTCCAAATATTCAACATGCTTCGCCCTCGATACAATATTTATCAAGGGAGTATACATTAATTTAAGTTATCCCATGTAGAACCGTTGTATCCGCTAAACTTGCTAGTACCAGTTAAGAATACAATCATACCTGCCGCTGGGCTTGTAATAGCCGTATTACGAGCAGTGGCATCGGCATAAGTTACTACTTGGAATGGAACTGTTCCAGTTATAGCAGTTGAACTAACGGTCAGTCTAGTTAGCTGATTACCATCAGTGTGAACTGTTGAAAATACCAATCTTCCTGGAACATAGCCGGCACTCACTGTACCATCAACTAGACCAGTAATCATTGAAGACGACCTATAATCAGTCCCGTCGTGCCCAGCAAAAATCAAGTTTTTAATACTGTCATTATTTTGCACAGTAGTTTGAGTAACAATTGTACCCCTAGCTCTACCAAATACAGCCCCACCTGTACCAAGTGGAGTATTGTGTATTTCCAATAATCTTAATGGTGATGCAGTAACAGATTGCGAGATTACAGTAATTGATCCGTCACCACTTGATCCGTCAGTTGATGGTCCAAATATCTGAAGACCATTAGTTATTAAGTTACTGGAAATATTAACTGCTCCAGTTCCAGATGGATTCATGGATATGGAATCATTGCCAGATCTTGAAACAATGGCGTTATTTACAATTTCTAATTGCGATGTTATTAATCTACCATACACATCACCAGTTAGTATACCAATGTGTTCACCTCTAAGCACTCCAGATGGTCCATCTACTAATACTGTAGAATCGTCGGAAAACACGCTACCAATTACATGGCCAGTTAAAATTCCAGTTACGTTGCCAGTTACGTTGCCAGTTACGTTGCCATTTAAATTTCCAAAAAAGTTTCCGTTAATAGCATCAACCAACATACTGGAATCATCAGCAAATACACTGCCTTTTAAATCACCAGTGACATCTCCAGTTAAATTGCCAACAACCCCTGTTGCATCAATGGAAACAACGTTGGCAGCGTCAACAACTCCAAATACCAATTTGCCAGATTCTGCATTATCGGCAACATTAGTAACAACTGATCTAATATTTGCTATGACCTCGTCCAATCCTGTTACGGTTGATTGTCTAAATTCAATCATTGGTCCAGCATTATTGTTAGCGGGCGCGGCCCTATAAGCAGCAATTTGAATAACTGGGCTTACGTCATTGTCATAAGTTGACATGTTTACGGCCATACGCATTAATCTATTTCCAGTGCCTTCAATGTCCACAACAGAAGTTGTTGGATTGGCGGCCCAAGCTTCACCTATTGCCAATGCAGCAATGGTTCCACCGTTAAAGTTTGCCGGCCCATCAATTGTTAATGAATTAGTATTGTCATTGGTAGTTAATGTGATATTTGTGCCAGCAACAACTGTTAATACGTTATTGTCACCAGATGATAACACTGCGTCCTGTCCAGCAACTGCCAGTGAAGAAAAGTATCCAGCATCTTGTCCGCCAGCACTAACACCATCACCAATGTACAGTTTTTTAGTATCTGTTGTGTATAACAGTTCGCCTTGTGAAGGAACGTCTACACCTGATAATGCTAATCTTTGCGCTTCAGTACCGCGTCTAATTTGTAATGCCATTTATTATTCCCCTAATCCTTAAAATGATCCAAGATCAAAATCGTATGTGCTTGGCACTGTAAACGAGCCAAAGTCTAAATCACTTCCAGCTCCGCCAGCGGTTAATTGAACTGACCCATCTGGGAATGTCAATGAACCATCTAATCCAAATTGCCATATGCGAGGAGTATTCAAACAATCAGTTCCAATGTAAACTGCTGCATCAGTTACCCAAACAAATTGACCATCATTATTTGAAGCAAGCTCTGCCCAACCACCCGGACCAGCTTTTAAATCTATGTTACCAGGTTCTGAAGGCACCAATTGAGCCAAACTTGGTAATTCTAAAATTCCAGTATTCTTGAACCACCAACGGTTATCGTATATGGCTCCTTCTGTACCAAACAGTGAAGTATTGATATGTACGCCATCAGTGTCTGCCCAAACATATTGATTTTTTCCAGTATCTGGATTATCCACATCACTGGCCCATTGCATTTGTACATAATTGATATTGGGGTTCAATGCATCACCACCAGCAATAATTTTTACAGGGCCGCTGCTTTTGATTGTTCCTGGAATGACCAAGTTGCCATTGGAATCCAATGAAACTACATATGAACCGTTAACAATAGCTTCTGAACTAAAAGTAGCAAAATTAGCATTGACCTTTTCAAATGCCGTGCGTAAATCATCGCCTGACCCGTCGTTTGCGTAGTTACCTATTAAAATTGTTTGAATTGGCATGTTCTGATCTCTTTAGTATATTTAGCGTTTCTTAAAGTTGAATGCTATACTGATCCTAACTGCCTGGCTGGTGTTGGGTCTTACTCTATGTTCTAAACTACCAGGAAATACCAGTAAATCACCTGCTCGAGGACTCTCTGTCCAATATGCTTCACCCTGCTTGAACTCTATAACACCCGCAGGAACCTGTACATACAGCACACCTACTCTAGCCCACTGGCTGTGACTATGCCAACCCGTGCCTTCGCCCTGTAGGTTCGCATTAAACCACCATGTGTCTATACTACCCGCTTCTGCTTCAACTGCCCTATATGTTGATTCAAACCATGGAAAAGGCTGACCAGTATACCCTATACTCTGCCAGCCTGCGCCGTATCTGCGTCTATAGTCCAATCCACGCTGTTCCTGGATCAGTTCTGCCAGCCCTGCGTCAACTGCCAGCCTGCGTTGTTCAAACATCAATTACCAGTAGAAGTTAAACACATGTGACGTGCTGGTGTTGCCAGTTAACCCGGTATGATCGTATGTTATGATTCTGCCACCGTCACCGTCTGACTGATTTCCTGTCACAGTTCTAGTGCCAAAGCCTGCTATGTTGCTGGTTATTCTAGCACCGACTGGTATGGCCGTAGCCTCAGCAAGTCTAGGATTATCTGCAAGACAGTATGTAGTGCCAAAGGTGCCGCCACCATAAGGATGTACCAATCCAGTGAATGTGTTCGGGAACTCTTCACTCACAGTTGTACCGTTGTTGACGATAGTATGTCTAGCACCAGTGAAGTTTACTGCTCCCGCAACACTTAGGGGAGGTGAAATATTTATTCCCCAATTATCGGGATCTGCTGTGAATACTGCTGCGGTGATTAATGAAGTTGTAGAATCGCTAGTATTTGTTACGGTATTGCCTACTCGAACTTGTTTATCTAAATTAGGATATGTTGATTTAGAAAAATACAGTTGGCCACCATTACTGGCGGACAACGCCACATTATTCAACTCATAATAAGATGTATCAGATAACGGGTAACCCAAGTCCAAGAACAATCGAGTATCTGATTCAACACCATAAGTCACTGTGGAAGTAAATGCCGCGGCATACTTGGCCGTGTTACTGATTCTAACCATGGCCATCTTGCCATCAAAACTGTTGTTGCCACCGCTTATATTACCTATGGCTAAACTGTCTGTAGAGTTAGTATAGTTGGCTGTGCCAAATGTTCCTGAAACTTTAGTCTGCTCAACACCATTATAGAATACTTTCTGTGTGCCTGCGTCGTTGACAATGGCCACGTGTGTCCATTGCGCTGGAGTAGGTTCAGTGTATCGTACATCGTCATATTGAGCGCCTTGACCAACAACTAATTTGCTGTCACTTATTGATATGTTTATAGCATTAGTTGCGGCCCAACCTTCTTGATTTAACAAGCCCCATATGCCGCCAGTCATATTTGCGCTGCCATCACCTGAACGATTGGCGTTTAACCAGAACTCTATGGTCCAAGATGTGCCCAAGTTCCAGTCGGTGCTGGCAGGTGTTGATAGATAATCTCCTTGAGGTTGATTAAACTGTAAACTAAACGGTGGCTCTGGATCAAGACTGGTGTCATTGATGGTAATGTCATTGTCGGTGGTTGCTAATACTGTACCAGTGATGCTGCCTGATCGAAGACTGACTGTAAATGTTTCACTACCCTCAGTGGTAGCATCGGCATCAGGTGTTACTGTAAATGAACCTGCGTTATTGGTAATTTCTACTTCGCCACTGCTTGTACCAAAATCACTGGCAAGGGTTTCTACGGTCCAAAAATAAGTGTCGTCGGGAATATTAGTTCCGCTTACATCAATTATTAAACTACTGCCTTCATTGACATTGTTGGCTCTAGGTGCTATTTGATAAGTTGGCTCTGGTGGATCAAGACTTGTGTCATTGATGGTAACTGGATCACTGGTTGCTAATATGGTTCCGGTAATACTACCTGAACGCAGACGGGCTGTAAATGTTTCTTCTCCTTCGGTTGCGGCATCAGCAGTGGGTGTCACTGTGAATGACGCACTACTATTTGTAATGGTAATTGTTCCATCTACGGTGCTAAAGTCGCCGCTGCCGTTCACAGTCCAATAATAAATGCCGTTGGGGATATTAGTTCCACCAACTGTGAATTCTAAACTGCTGCCTTCATCAACGTTGTCGGCGGCAGGTGTTAGTGTGTATGTTGGCTCTGGTGTTTGACTGGTGTCAGTGATAGTCAACAAAAAGTTGCCGAGATCGTTGCCGCCCAGCGCCGTGCCCACATTTAGATAATAAGTCTGGTCACCTTCAGTAGTGAGATCCCCTGCGGCAGTCCAACTAAAAGACCATTGACCAGTACCCTCTATTTGTGTAGATCCTAATGGCATTCCATTAGGTTCAGCAGTGACCCAGTCAGCGTTCGCTGTGCTATCATTCACAATCTGCCAATATATAGTAGTTGGCGGATAATTTTGAAAGTCTACAGTTGCGGTATTAGTTGACCCTTCATTCATCACCGCTGACCAACCGTAGAAGTTAATAGAAGGACCGCCACCGCCGCTGCTACTGCTGGTTAATAATATTTGTGATATGGGCATCTCGATTCCTTAATCTGGTGCAACATTGCCAGAGATCACCCACGAATCCGTGCCAATCTTTAACAGCGTGGCCATACCGTAGGCAAACAAATCAAAATTGCCACCGTTTGAGTAATTATCATCACCAGGAATCAGCACTTGTATACTGCCGCCTTCTGTGTTGATAGCCACACTATTACCTCGGGGATTCACAATGGTAATCACTGTGCCTACGGGAAACTCTACACGAGCATTGTAGGGAATACGAATGCTTTCAAGGTCGTCAGTACAAAGAATGTGATGTCCGCGATCCCCCATACCCAGCGTATATGCTACACCATTGAACAGTCTCTGTGGAATGTCTGTGGCTGAAGTATTCTGCTTGGTACCATCGGCAAACACCATGTTGCCGCCGTCTGTGTCACGTACAATTTCTACGACTATTGGTGGATAGTAGCCGTCAACGTCATAGTCGCTAGTGTTGTTAGTAGTCACAGTCACTGTGGGCGTGGTTTTGATCAATGGATCAGTGCTGTCTCCTAATAGGCCAGCATAGTTATTCGAGTCCGCTATATCAACAACATCAATACTATAGTTGATGTCGCTGAGATCGTTAGTATCTGAATTGACATCTGTGTAGTAGAACTGTCCATACTCGCCTGTGCCCGTGCCATCTAGAGGCAAGCGAGCAGCCCAAGCCCAATTATTATTGTCGTCATAGTTACGTCCCGTAATATAGAAACTGTGCATGTCTGTGACTAGACACTCACCAGAACTGCCAATGTAAGCATCATATTCAATGTTAGGAGACAGCCAACGCTTCCAAACAGTTTCTCCTGCGGGTGTTAGTAGGAATATTTTAATAGCACTGTCGCCGGTTGTGGTAGGATTGTCTGAGCTTTCTTCAGCTGCTACTAATAGATTTCCGTCTGGTGTACGGGCAATGGTTATATCCTGACCTTCAATGCGTCTCTGCCACTTGACTGTACCTGCACTGTCCAACTTGCTGACAAAAGAATCACCTTCGTCGTTTTCGTCTACAACATATATGTCTGTGCCAATGGTTACTACACTATGTCCTTCGTGATCGTCGTTTCCACCGTTGAGTTGACGAGCCCATTGTAATGTGCCTGTGCTGTTGAACTTGTAGACCACTGATAGATCATCAAAATTGTTCGCTGCCAATTCTCCATATCCATCACCTGTCGCAATGATATTGTCTTGACTGTCCACTGTCAGTGTAATTATTTCATCAAACTTTTCTTTTGCTGTACCAAATGTACGCTGCCAAGTAGGAGTAATCAGCACACAGTCATTGTCTCGTGAGTAGGTCACTGACCAACTACCTGCGGCACTAAAGTCAACTTGTGCAGTTGTTTCTATCTTCCAAGTTGTTGATTGACTTGTGCCTGCAACATCGTATACATATTGAACTTGACCATTGTCCACAAAAAGAGTAAAAGTCATATTGTTGGCTGGGCTAGCACCGCCCAGGCTTGTACCTAGAACAGTAATAACATCGCCATTGACATAGTTACTACCTTGAGAAGTGATATTAAAATTGCTGCCGTAATCGTTGTCGATGAACGGTCCTTGTATTGTAAAGGTAAGTCCAGAACCTACTTCAAAGTTAGTACCCGATACAGAATATACATGTATTTCAGTACCGGCGGCTGTTCCGGAATTGCTTACGTCGACAATACCACCACTTAGGGTTATTGTGTCTATTGTGATAGTACAATCGTTAGCGGGTGTAGCACCGCCAAGATCAGTACCTAAAATCTTGATCTTGTGTCCTGGTAGATAGTTTGTACCAGCAAGGGCGGCCTGAGCAGTGTAAGTTCCATTACCATTGTCAGTGACGGTGAAGTCAGCACCTGAACCTTCTCGTGTTGTACCAGTCAATCCAGTGTAGCGTTCCGAAAAGTTAACAGTTTGGAACGGCGAAATACCAGTTCCGCCAATCTGCCATTCGTCATTGATATACTCAACTTCTGGAACAGCACTTCTTAAAATCACAATAGTGCCTACACCGCTGCCTGTTTGTGGGACTACAGGAAACTCTGCACTGAACTCGCCCATTTTTCTACCACCTACCACATAGGCTCCGTCGCTGGTCCAGGCAATGGTGTTTAACTCGACATCAGCGTCACTGTCTTTGAATTCTGTAACATTTAAAAGACGACCAGTATCTTGATCTAAAGTGTATAACACGCTGTAGGTATAGGTGCCGTAAACCCAACCCAATGCCATGATGTTGCCTGTGACGGGATGAATTTTGAGGGCGGTTATATTACCATCGTCGCCGTTGGCATCTTCATAAACGGTCACGCTCCATAGTCTTTCACCTTCAGGACTGACCTTCATTACAAATATATCGTCACTGTCGTCTTCTTCGCCACCTATATAACTGTAGCCCTGTGAGTCAACCGCAACGCAATCGCCTTCGATGTCGTCATTGCTGGGACGGCTGTCTAGGCCGATAAACCAACCTACCTGCGTCTGTGTTAGTCGTAAATCGCCGTCATTGGGGATTGTCAGTGTACCGTCAGCACCAAATGTATACTGATAAGTTTCGCTCTGTACTAGGCTGTTGGCCACAGTGGTGTCGGCGTCTGGTACCAGTGTGGAATTTGTTGCGGTAATAGTTCCATCCCAGTTTTCATGAGTTAGAGGACTGTCGCTGGTAGTGTGGGTAACAAAGCGTCCTGGCACACGACTTTCTGTGAAGTGTAAACCACCAATGGTCAAGTCTGTGCCTGCTGTGGGCAACTGTACCACAAAGTAATCGTATTCGTCGTCTGCTGAACTGCCGTTGTCGAACGGTGTAGTATTCCAACTTTCTCCATAACCGTCTACTGCAAACTTGTCCTCAAATACTGCTATGGCCTGGCCACGGACGGTGGGACCTTGATTAGGTTCCTCTTCTTCTAAGTGAGCCACATCAACGTAGCGTTGCCAAATCACCGCACCCTGTGTGTCATAGCGAGCCACAATCATCTTGTTCTGTCCAAGACCTTCTAATCCATTTTCTGGAACATCGGGTATTGGGCCTGTTTTCTTGGCAAATGTCACTGATGATAGATAAACATCGCCTGTGGCAGTGGCTGTCAATCCTGCGATCCAACTGCCGCAAGGTCCTGGGCCAAGTCTGCGTGTCCATTGTACTGCACCACTTGAGTTCAGTTTGGTCAATATACCAGCAGAAGCTTCTGGAGTGTTATTGATATCACTATTTGTAGTTTTAACTTCATAAGTACCTACCACATAGATATTGCCCAGTGCGTCACTGGCACAGTCACCCCCGTACATGTCATAGTTGTCAGGTGCTTCTAAACTCTTGCTCCACACCTCCGCTAGATCTTCATCTAGTTTTTCAATGAACATCTTGTCAATACCAGCATTGGTGTCGTTGTAATAACCAGTGACAAAAACATTCTCATCAGGGTCAACGTCGATACCTGTAACAACCACAAGATCTGTTACGGGCAACTGTAAGGATTTTTTCAACAGCACTGAGCCATCAGTGATGCTGATTTCCATTATTAACACTATGCTAGGTCCTAGACCACCATCAACCACTGAAAAGACCAAGGCCAATGTGGTAGTGCTCTTTTCTTCAATGTAGCCTAGTAAGGAATCAATCTGTCCAAGGTCATACTTTTTCTTCCAACCCAAAGTGCCCGTAGATTCAAACTGCATCACAGTGACACGAGGCCCGTCTTCGTTAAGAGTAATGTAAGCACGATCTGAACTGTCTACGGCCAATGCTACTGGATAATACTCACTGAATGATTTTTGCCAGGCCACGGTGCCAGTGGCTGTGTATTTGGTAAGAACTGCTATAGAGTAATTGTCATTATCTTCATCAGTTCGAGTCAATGAGTAAAGATTACCCAGGCTGTCATAACGCAGGGCATTGGGAGTGGTGTTTCCTTCTTCGCTACGCTGTGTGGCAATCCAATGCTCTGTTGAGCCTGCTGTGATTACAACATTGCCTTCGTCTGTAAGACTTGCGGCTCCACCACCACCATAACTCAACTGTGACCAAGTACTGGTGCCATTACCATACTTGACCTTGCCAGTATCTGTTTCTAATCCTGGTTCGCCGGCGGCTAGTACGGGATTAGTTTGTGTCCAGTTTGCCGCTGTGTCACGGCGTAGTTTAATTCTTGTTGTCATTGTTTATGCTCCGTTGCCACCGTCTAGGGTGTTGTCTAAGTTATTGTTGTAGGTTTGATCAGCAAACCCGCCCTCTGCTACATACTGTGCTCTACCTGCTAGCCAAGGAACTAATGTGCTCCAAATGCTGCCGGTCCATTGATAGGTCACAGCGTTGTCACCTACGTATTCTTGCCCTAGTGTGGGCTCTGTTGGAAATGTTATTGCCATTTTAGTGTCCTATTCATATTTATCGTTAAGTGTAATCCCAGTATCCGCCCTGTTGTTGCCAGTGGTCTTCTGTAAAGATTAATGTACACATTCCAGTGTTGTCAACAACAGAAGAAGTGCCATCATATGTTTGAAACGGCAACAATGTGCTGCCGCCTATATACGATATTCCAGTAATACGACTATTAGCAACTGATACAGCTACGTTAGCTGGAACACTGCCATTTCGTAGAACCAAATACATGATCTGTCCTTCAACACCGTCGGCTAATGAGTATAAGCCTTCTGCTAGTTTGTTGACGGATTTAGTTAGATCCAGTGCTGTGGGTGTTGGTTGTACTACTGAAGCAACTGTGATAGTGATGGTGGTACCTGCTGCGACGCCATTGAATTCGCCGCTGTCAATTGTGCCTATCACAGCGTTAACAACAGATTCGCCGCTAACAGTAATATTACTGAAACCAGATAGTACCCCGCCAAATACTACGATACTGAATGTCACTACATCTAGTGTAAACGGACCATATGTGCTGTCAGTTAGACCAGTCAAATCCCCTTCAAAATTAGCGGATAGTGATTGAGCAACACCTGTGGTATTTGGTGCTGGACCGTCTTTGACCACTGTGCTGTTAACTAGGACACCTGGCAATGTTGTACTACCATCTCCGCCAAATGCCCATGTTTCAGTGCCAACTGTGATATTAACAGTTTCAGGTAGTGTGTTAATTGTGCCAGTAGGAACAGGTAATCCTCCTGTGCTGTTACTCCAAGTAATTAGGTCAGTTGATGTGTATTTTGCATCGTTTTCTTCAAGACAGTACCAAGTTCCAGCACCGCTTTGGTTGTTAATAGTTATACCATTACTACCTGAGTAAAGTGTGGAACCAACTTTGGTGTAGGTTTGATTTACCACGGCTAGTCCAGCACCTACAAGAGTAAGTGTTTCGCCGGCGGGCGTTTCATCAATAACACCACCTTGAGGTAATGTCAACCCACCACTGGTATCAAATGTCCAGTGATTGGTATCTGTGTCAGTGCCTATGACAACATCGCCACCATTCTTTTCAATCTTGACATACTGGTCATCATCGCCTAGGTATAGGTCAGTGGTCGCAGGATTGCCTGATAGCAAGTGTACGTGGTTGTTTTCGGATACTGCCGAACCGTCTAATGTAACGGTAATTTCGATAGGCAATCCAGTAACACCCCCAAACCCAGTTCCACTTACTAGGGTAAAGGTAAATGTAGTCATACTACTTTGTGCTGGTATTGTCCAAGTTAGGTCTACTGGAGCATTCAAATCAACATCTGTCAAACTGCCAGTTGTTGCGCGGCCCAGTTGCTGGGCAGTAGCACCTGTAAATTCATAATCTAATGTGCCGACTCCGCCATGTACTGAAGACGTTGTTATGGTTATGCTTGAGCCTGGAACAAATCCATCTGGATGATCTGTTGATAGAGAAAATATTCCTATTGTTGGACGAATAACCAAACTCTGCCCAGGCAATGCTCCTGGCGGTGTAATCACTGTGGTAGTGGCAGTTTCACCTATTGTGCTACCTTGGGGTAGGTTCAGATCACCTTCTTCACCAAAACGCCATCTGCGTAGTGTTGAGTCACTCAAGTTGATGTCAATATTAATACCGTTTTCACTGAGGATGTCGCCTGGAATGGTTAATGTACCATCATTAGCAAATGTCCAGATTTTAGCCGGATTTGGGCCGCCATCATTATAAGCAGTGATGTTTAATGTACCATCAGCGTAAGCAGTAACACAACTGGAATATAGACCACTATCATAATAACTGGTTAAACTTACTAAATGATCATTTGCGCCGCCATACGTAGTACCTAGTCCTTTACCGCCACTCGGACCAATATGTCCACCGGTAGGCAATGTTAAACTACCATCTGGTCCAAACAACCATTGATAACTTTCTCCGGTCTTATCAGTTGTAATAAGGAATCCCGGAGGTGCTCCATCGTTGTCAATTCTAATCTCAGTATTGTCGCCACCAATAGTAACAGTGGCGTTTGTACCCGATGTACCATAACTATCTATGGTCATGCCATTTGGTAGTGTTAGTGTACCATCTGTGCCAAGCACCAGTTCATGAACGCCGCTGACTAATCTATCTGGAGTTAGGTCCGCCACAGAAGTTAATACTGACGCATCTGGGAATGTGATCGATACGACATCAATGTCAGTGTCTGGTGGAGGTTGAACTAAAGGTGCCGCATCAACCCACACATCGCTGTACTTGATGTAGAGTCTACCTTCAACTGTGTTGAACCATAAGGTACCATTGTCTGCTGTGGGTGCTGTGTCTTGACGAACCACTTTGATATCTAGCAAGTCATCACCAGTCATAGCGTCACGGATGGTCTTGCCCGGTGGAATCGCTAAATCACCATCTGTGCCAAATCGCCAAGTATAACTGAGGCCTGATGTACCAAATGAAACTGTTTGGGTTGCACCAGGTTCTTCAAATCCTGCTGTAATATCTTGAGCAACATGAATTTTCCAGGAGTTACCAGGTTCTTCAACAACGTCTGTGATTGTGGCAGTTATGGGTGTTCCCCATGATGTGGTCACTGTGTCACCTACGCTGACCGAAGATCCCAAGTTGGGATAATCTTCGTGGTCAATAAACAAACGCCAAACGCCACCTGGTGGCACAAGTTCATCTACATCATCAACTTCAATATTCTGCAGGCCAAGGTTTCTATTGTCTGTGCCAATCTCCACACCAAATGTATCAGGATTGAGTTGAGATCCAGGCAATTTAACATAGTTGTAGTCGTCACCCAGGAACAGATCACTAGCGGGTGGATTACTGTTACTGCCGTTAAAGGCAATGTGGAAGTGTCCTGCCACACCTGGCAATTCCATGTTAGTGCCAATGGCCAATGTGCCTCTATCAGTCACAAGTTTGATACCGTCGGTGTTATTAATGGCACCACCAGCTGGTAGTGTTAAGTTACCATCTGCGCCAAACGTCCAACCGTGAGCAGTAGGAGTAGGACCACTGTAGGTATATATTTGAATATCTTTGTCAACAGCACCGTCTATGATAAATGCATCTGTTCCGTCAGCGGTGGCAATTGTGGTGCCTTGTGGGAATGTTAATGCACCACTGTTGTTAAATGTCCAAGTATGAGCATCTGTACTGTATTTTGTGGCAATAGTAGCGCCATTGTTGTCAACCCACACCCACGAATCTTCATCCTTGCCTGCTGGGCTTGCGGGTCCTGCTGTGATACCAGCATAGTTGCCCGCAACAGTTTTTAGTGTAGCACCGTTGATGATACTTTGATCTGGCAATACAACAACACCACCATTAGTGACTTCCAGTACATACTGGTTGTTGAGTCCTTGGTTAGGATTTTCATTATACAGTTTGCTGGTGGTAATCTTTCCAGCATCTAATGAATCAGTAAAGCCTTCACCAAAGTCAGATATGGATCCACCTCCACCTGAAAATAACTGTCCGTCAACATATAACTCGCCGGCATCGGTGACCGTTAAAGAAGCGTTAATCCTTAATGGAACATTGTTGATGTATATGGTGTTGTTGCTAACATACAAACTCTTCCACATTTGAGTGGGACTACCAAGGTTTCCACCTAAGTTTGTGCTGGGTAATATGTCCCCACCCACAGTCAAGTTGCTAGTTATAGTAGTTGCTTGATCGATAGTGATTGCTGAACTATCAGTAGTGCTCATCACACTGCCCGTAAACTCAAATGCTCCCAGGTTTAAAGGAGCAACATCTAATCCCAGTGCTGTATAAAGCTCAGTAAAGTTGTCGTTAACTTTACTAAACGCTACACGTAACGGATCTCCGTCACCCTTGTCTGCCGTACCAATATTGATATTTAATTTTGCCATTATATTCTCCCTACCGCTACTTCAACAATTCCCTTGCCAGGGTCCAGTTTATCAGCAATTGCCTTACCAATAATAGTTCCAACTTGTGGATTCATTGCTTTACATCCATAACCAGCTTGGGCTGCGGTAGTTATTAGATCGCCCTTTTTAATAATTCCCAATACTTTTACTGGCACACGCCCTTGGAGCGCAATACAAGCTCTTGTACCTTGTAAATCTTTATTCATCACATAGGCTGGATTAGTTGTTACCACACCAGCAACTCTACTATCAGATGAAATAAATGTTGTTGTTACTTCTGCTGCGCCACCAAATACTAGTACAGTACCTGGTTCATATTCTTGGTCAGATGCGTACCACTCTGCCAAGTCAGCGTATGTAGCTTCAAATGTGCCATCCAAATGCCACTCACCTTGGATATCACCTCGAGTTGTTGCACTTCCAGTTGTGATATCATCAACTTCTATGCTACCAGCTCTTGCGTCAATTATACCGCCAGTTTCTAAAACTAGTTTACTGGTATCTTGTAAGGTCCAAACACCCGTTAATGAACCGCTGCCTAATAACGATCCAGTTGTGATATTTGTTGAAGTTAAAACTCCGGTTACATTTAGGCCAGTGGCAACATCGAGATTATTATGAATATAAGTTGTACCAGTTGGATCGGTACCTGCCGAACTCATAAAGTTAAATGCAGTTCCAGCAGCTGGACTGTAAAATTCAACGTGTGTACTTGCAGTGTCAATTATTTTGTAACCGTCAACTTTTAATTGTTTAACGTCAATTTCTCCAGCACTTAATGTTTTTACTAAACTATCATTGCCGCCAGTAGTAGTCACGCTTGTAATAGCATAGCTGTTTACGTTGTTTGGACTAGTACCAGCAACCGCTGTAATAGTTACAACGCCGGTAGTATTAAATGCTGTACGTAAGCCTTCTTCAACAATACTTTGTGAACTAACTTGTTGAGGTGCCGCAGAAGCTCCTGTGAAGTTGCCTAAGATTGCTTTATTATCAATGTTGGCCATTTCAGATCTTGCGACACCGCCAGCTTTAATTCCAACCCATCCTTCTGCAACTTCAAAATTAGCTGAATCAAAACTTGCTAATCCGCTCAAGTTTTGTTTTGCTCTAGCAGTACCAGTTGGAACTGTTGCACGGGCAGTTGCCAAATTCATTAACAACTTGCTTTGTGCAATATCAGCTCCAGAGTTTACATCGGCATCAATAATGACACCAGGGTTAATTTGATAATTTAATTGTGCATCATTTAATCCGTGAACTATAGATCCAGCACTGTGAGTTGACGGGTCTTGGAAGTCTGGACCAAACTTGATATCAGTAGCTGAACTTACACTTAAACGTACAACATCATCAAATCTGTTTGATGCTCCAGTTACGCTGGCATAATAAAATATTTCATCGTTAATCTTTAAGTAGCCTGATGTTGGAAATCCAGTAATGTTCACTACAGTAATACCACTGTTGACATCTAACTGTGTTATGCCAGTAATTGGGCCTACTAAGGTTGTTGTATCAGCACTGCTAAATGTAGCAGTAATATCACCTGAAATAGTTGCACTAATTATTGCCCCACCAGCAATTGGGAAAGCTGCCACGTCTGCTGGTTGTGGACTAAAAATGTTTACGTTCTTTAATGCATCAACGGAATCATATTGTGCAACTAAACTGTCAACATATAACTTATGTGCAGCATCAGTATCTGATACTGGAGCGCCAACGTTTTTAAGTTTGAATCCGCCAAATCTTAAATCAGCAGTTGCTTCCAAAATACCAGCACGGTCCATATATCCTGGACCAACTGCTGACAATGCTAGACTTGAAATTGGAACATTTTCCTTATTCATTCCAAGTCGTCTATCAATATAAGTACCAACGGCATTTTCAGTTGGAACTGAGTCATCAGCCATGTCAATAAATTCGCTGTCTTCTGAGAACTCGTTAATTTCACGACCCGATGTCAATGCCAATGAACTCAGACCAGTAAGACCAATATTAGCATTAAAACTTACGCTGCCAGTGCCTTGGTCAACTGTAAAAAATCTACCTACACGGAAGAAACCGTTTTGATCTGTTGATATCCAGAAAACACGACCTTGTGTTTTTTCAACAACTTCAACACTGAGACCGCCTGGTAATCCACCACGTCCATAAATTTTACTTGGATAATTTGAAGCGTTATATCCACCAGTACCAATATCTAAGAAATCATGTCCCGTAGCACGACAAGTACTAATGTTAACTAAAATTTCTACATTTTCTTCAGCTGCTAAGCCAGCACGTAATGAGAAGATGTTTGATGATAAATCCAAGTTAGTTACGTGTGTCAATGAACTAGTTAGACCAATTGTTGGAACGGAGTCCTCTGCTGTATTAATATCAAAGTAATCTTCAATAGATATGATACCGTAGTTTGCACTTACACCTTTATCAAAATAGTTTGTGATTCTAAAAACTTTACCATTCCATGCAGTAAGCATTTGTCCAGTGTTCAGTCTAGCAATCTCAGGAGTTGTTACTCGGCTAATTGCAAATTGCCTATCCCCCGCAGTTGCACCTAAGGTACTTGTGCCTCGGATACATGTACCTAGCACAAATTTTTCCGTTTCTAATGATCCAGTGTTTGCATATGTAAAGGTGGTTTGATTAACAACGGTTACACTAATTCCAGTTCCGTTATAAGTAGCATCATCAATACTAATATCAACAAGATTACCAGTGGATAATCCGTGTGGTCGAGCACAAACTGCTTGAGCAACGTTACTGCCATTTCTACTAATGAAACTTATGTCAACATAGCCAAGTTTTGATACTATTAAAATACTTAATGTACCAGTTCCTACCTTTGTAGCTTCACTGGCTCCTGGGTTTGCGTATGTTACCGAGTAAGGCGTTGGAGTAGAAAGAATTGTAACATAATCAACATCATATAGCACATCATCTGCATTGATAGAAATAATTTCACCAACATTTAATCCGTGTGGCTCATCAATATAAACAGTTGCCACATCTGCTGCTCTTGCTAATGATACAATATCACCGTTGACAACACTGAGTTGTTTTACAGTCAATTGAATATATCTGTAGTCCTGGTCAATACGAATCTGTGCTTCTTTATTAGGAATACAAATTCCAGTAGCTGTTGTAGTTGCTACATCAGGGCCAGCATTTGCATATGTAAATGTTACAGAGTCAATTACAGTGACGGTGGCAAACGTGGTGTTGAACGATGATATACTAACATCAACTTCCGCAAATTTTCCACTAATTAAACCGTGAGCAGCTAAGGTGACTACTGTAGCAACTCCGCTGGTTCTAGATACAGATGACACTATTGATTGTGCAGCTGATTGTAGTGGTACTCCAAGAGAGTTTGTACTAGCGTATGCAACAGCTCTGTAAACTGCTGGAGTTTCTGGACTTGGATCACCAATGAACGTCAATGCAGTGCTAGGTCTAATAGGGTTTGTTTCAGTAACATCATAAAATCTAAATGAACGTTTAGCCCTAACAATAACGGTCTGGTCATGTGTTAGAGGTCCAATTAATCCTGCCAGTGTATCTGATACACTGGTAGTTAAATTGATACGTATTAGTGATCCAAGTGGTAATCCAGCATCTAAAGAAACATCTTCACAGCGGTTTACTTCATATCTAGCAATACCCAATGTTGATCCGTGATTAATTTCAATATCGCTAATTGCTGCGATTGGGTAACTAAAGTCGTGTACAATCCATGAAGTATCATTAAGGTCACCTGTGTTTACAAATGTTCCCAATTTGTAAATTCTAGCCACTTGAATCATATCGTCGGCTAGCGTAATATTATCTGGTACTTCTAACGGATCACCACCTTCAGCAACTAAACCATAAACGCCGTATGCTGTTGACCCGTTTAATGAACGAATCTGTCCACCACTCTTAGCATAAAATGCCGTATGGCAATAGTATGAGAATACTGAAACTGTTTCAACTAGTCCTTTGTTTATAGCAATAAGACCATAACCCAAATCGTTAATTTGTGTAAAGTCATTAGACAACATACTTGTATTTCCAGCACCAACAATAGTAATATCGGATGGTAACGATGTTAGTATTGTTGATCCCAACGGGGTTGACCCTGATAGCAATAATCTATAAGTAGCGTAACTTCTTGCTGGTGCAGCAGTTACACCACCGTTGATAACAGTAACTAAAGTAGAAGTTACCAATGTATTAATTTTTGCAAGAGCAAGAGTTTCACCTGTTGCGCCAGTTGTTTGTGTAACTTCAGTCTGTAATGGTATTACTGTTACGTTGGCAATAATATCACGTGATATTGTTCTAATATATTCACACGATGTTAGAAAAACTGGTTTATATATTGAAGATAGTTGTAATTTTCTTCCTACATAAAACGCATATGATAATTCTAATGTTTCGCTGTTGCCGCCGTATAACAAATCGTGTACCAGAGCATCTACAATGTGACCAGTTTCTATATTAATTTTTACTTCAGGGTAAACTAGTGTTGGATTATCAGCTGCAACTTTTGCAACTACTTGTGCTTTGATAAAATTTTTGTTAATTTTTAATAATGCCGCAGCATTTTCGTACCCATTACCAGAATAATTTACAGCGTCAATTCTATATCGATTTGCATTTACTTGGAAAAACGCCGGCACTTGCGGCTTGCGATCAGTATTTGTAACATCAATATTTGTGGAATTTATCTTAGTAGTAACAATAGCTGATAGATTAGCATTGAATCCATCAACAAACTGTCCTCCAGCAAATCGTTGTTTGTTTATTGATCCAGAAAAACTTGAACTTTGTTGACAGTAAGGAGACTTACTTAAAATTTGTCCAGCAGGGTCAAGAACCATCATAAATCCGCCGTGGCCTTGCACACATATCTGTCTTAAAATAACACTGTCATTGCATAAAAACACATCCATTTCTAAATTATTTTTAGGTGGATTGTAAATAGACCCAACATCGTATTTGCCAATTGCTGCCTTAATTGCTCCAACTTGTCCAGAAATTCGTGTACTAGATTCAGTTTCTCCTGGATTAACTAAATCTTTAACTTGTGCAATAGTACCACGTTTAGGTGATAATGTTGTGTTTGTAATTATTTGTTGTGCTAGAGTATTGATGTATTGAATGCCAACTAGCGTTTCAGTTTTTTGTGTGGTTACAGCTAAAGGTGAACGACTAGGATCAAAGTATTGTTCTCCAACAGACAACACGTTATCAATTTCACCAGTTAGCAAATCAGCTGACATAGCATCAACGATCAAACCAACACTTCTAGAAAATTCTACATCATCATAAGGTAACGTAGGATATGTTACATCCATATATCTAATTACTTCGTCTTTGATTAACTCTTTATTAGATAGTAATAGAGCTGATGCTTTTGGATATGTATCTTCAATGTCTAAAATAATTGTATTTTCACGTAATGCAGGATCTTGCAAATAGTGACGGCCGTAATTGGTTGTTTGAAATATTGTCCAATTGCCACTAGTAACAGGGGTCAACGATGAAAAATCATCGTGCAACGTAACATTGAATGTGTTGGTATTGACCGCTGTAATAACACCTTCTGCTGGATATTCGCCTGTCCCTTGAGTTGCTTTAAAAAATCCGCCAATCCAGGTACTGCTGGCAGTACCTGTTCCTAATGTAATTACTACATCGCCTGTTAATTGACTTGAAGTTGCAGTAGTTGCTGGAGCAAGGTTTGTACCAGTGTACTCGGTCAAACGCAATCCGTCAAATGTTTTATCTCTAAAGAATGCAACATTGCTGTATTTGGATTTAGAAATCCTATTTCTTGGACGAATAATTGTTCTACGCATTTCGTCACCAATTATGGCAACGTTGGCAGGTAATCTAATTGGCAAGTCTTCGTAGTAAATTCCACTCTCAACATTGATTGTAATGTTAAGTTCTTTAACACTTTCACCGTATTTCAAAGTTTCGTTAATTTGAAACTCACCACTGACCACATCTACATCTATGTAGTCTTCACCAATTGTAGATGATCCGTCAGCACCATAGTAGAATACAATGGTTGCCCTTGCATCACTATTCATACCTTGCAATAGTTTTCCAGGAATGATATCAGTGTTTAATGGATTTCCTTGATCGACTTCAGTTCCGTTATTATTTGTGAAGAATATTCTTGTAAAACCTTCTGGACTTGGAGTAATATTTGTAACACGACTCTGTGAAATTCCTTCACCATATGCAATTACTTGCTGATATGGTCCAGGCTCTGGCTGCGCAGCCGCAATTAATGTTTCTGCATATTCACATGCAGTGTAGATACTTTTAAAAGCATATGCTAATGCTCTACCTTCTTTTCCAGGTGGAGTGTTTGTTTGATTGTCATCACCACTAACTGATACAAACAAATTAATTGTACTAGCAAAACTTGAATTATCAACATAGTATTTTGTTGCTGCCTGTAAGTCATCATCACCGTTTGGAGTTCCTGAACCAGCTAAACTACCTGGGTGATCATGCAATGTTAACGCACCGGTCATTGTGTCGCCTTGGCGACGAACAACGCTCTTGCGAGGTAAAGCTTCATTGCTTAACCAGAAGCCTTCTAAATTTGAATCATAAAATGCATCAGTTAATGTTTGAACTCCTGATCCGCCACTAACAGTAATTCGATTAGTTCCGTTTCTTGCATCTTCAAAAGTATGAAAGAAGCTTAATTGTGATGCACTTACATATTTTAAAAAGTAAACTGATTTAGCAACTCCTGATCCAGAACCAACGCCAGTTGCTATGAATTTTGTACCTAAAAGATTATCAACGGCTCCAATACTAGTCCATGTAGTATTTCCTGCGCTGCTAATAATATACGTTCTGCCAACTACAAAGCTGCCAGCGTTAACAGTTTCAGTTAAACCTGTTGCGTTACCGCCCGTCGAGTTGTAGGTAAATGCAATACCATCTGCACCACTATCATAACCATGTGCAGTAATACTAGCGTTACCGTCAGCAAAAACGTCAATTAATTTTGTATAACCTGATGCATTTAATGGCTCATCTCTTAGACGAATCTGTCCAGCACTTGACCCGCCAGTTTGTTGGATATATCTGCGATCTGCATATCCCTTAGTAATAGCCAACTCGTCAATCGTAACAGTGGTGCCGCCAGGGCCGTGACGATCATTAAAATCTTGAACAGCCTGTACACTTGGTTCTGCAATTTTACCAATTGGGAATACACCTAAACCGTTTAATGGTCCGCCTAAGGTAGGGAACTCGTCGTTTACAATATCACCGCCAGTTGCTGAGATTGTAATTTTTGTAGGATCACTTACATCGATAGTAACATTATTGCCCTGTACAAGATCTCTAGCTAAAACTTCAGCACCTGCATCATCAGATGTTAGGATTTGATTTGAACCTAATGTGTTGGGAGTTCCGTCAAGATCTGTAAATCCAATCCTGTCTCCAGTATTGAAAATAGCGTAAAGCTCGTTAAAGTTGGCATTAACTTTGCGGAACGATTCGCGAATACTATCGCCGGTTCCGTCATTACCTTGTACGCCAATGTCGATTGATTGTCTTGCCATGATATTATCCTAATTCTTCGTGAAAATCTTGCCCTACACTAAAGCTAGATCCGCACCCGCAGGTGCTATTTGCATTTGGGTTTTTGATGTTAAAACTTGATCCCATGGTACTCTCACTGTAATCTATTTCTGATCCCGTGAGATAAGTCATACTCATACCATCTACAACAACTTTGAACTCATCTAAAGCAATTTCAAAGTCGTCTTCGTTGACTTCTTCGTCTAGTGTAAACCCATAATTAAAACCACTACAGCCGCCACCTTGCACAAATGTTCTAAGTGCCATGCGTGGATTGTTTTCCTCACGCAATATGTCAATAATTTTAGCTTTTGCTGATTCAGAAATTGTTATCATTATGGTTCCTTATAAGGTATTTATCTACATGATTTTATAACCTTAATGTAAAGTAAATACATGATGTTTATAAAGATTGAATATGAGCTCACAGAGCATACTAGGACTAGCAAGCTAGGAAAAGAACATGCGTATACTCGTAAACGTGCTGTGATTCTTTTTAGGTGTGATAACTGCAATGAGTTATTTCGAAGAGACAAAGGTAAGATGGATCCAAAACGACTAAGTAATAACTACTTTCACGTTTGTAGCAACTGCGATTCTAAACAGTTTGCTCAAAAAAAGGGAGTGGAAAATAGGCGTATTTGGGATATGAAGGCTAGCAGTATGCAAGACGTTTCTAAATTATAACGAACTGCGTTTTAATACAACTAAATAAAAATCTAAGGAGGACATTAACATGTTCAAAGCAATTAAAGAATTCTTTACAGGCAAACCAGCCGTTGTAGAGACACCGGTAGAGGCACCATATAAGGTAGAAGTTGAAGCTAAAGTTGAAGCTGTGAATGCTCAACCTGTAGAAACTGCGCCTGTAGAAACTGCGCCTGTAGAAGTTGTTGCAACCACTGAAGCGCCAAAAAAGGCTCCTGCAAAGAAGCAACAGTTTGACAAAAAGCCAGCAGTCAAGAAGCCACGTGGACCACGTAAGCCTAAAGTTGCAAAATAAAAAAGCACCTCTTGGGTGCTTTTTATTGTTACTATATTAGTTTAAGTTCTAGTGCTCTGTTGTACACCTGGGCACTAGACAAGTTTTTGCCTTTGCTTTCGCACATGATGTCAAAGTTTTCCCAAAAGCTCAGTGCCCAATCGGTCACGGGCTGATTCCAATACCAATCACTGTGTGCCCGCATCTTTTGTTTCTTGTAACCTGATTCAAGCAGTTGAGCATGATTGGGTACAACATTGGGATCGTGACCTACTAGTACATCTTCTCTGCTGACACTGTAATGACATACTGGGCGCACACCACGCCAACTATCAATTACACGTTTAACTCTATCATCGGTGGACTGTATATATTCACCTGTACGTATCCAGTGATGGTGTAGGTCAAGAACCAATGCACAGTCATTGACGAGTTCGAGACTGGACTCGACTCCCCAGGACATTTCGTCGTTTTCAATTGTGATGCAGTTTCTTGCTTCTGGGGAAAGCCGTCTGAGGGCAGATCGAATGCCTTCGGGGCCGCGTTTACCCGAGATATGTACGTTGATTTTAAAATCCTGGAAGGATTTGCCAAAGCCCATCCATCTGGCCATGTCAGCATGATATTCAAACTCCTCTATTGATCTTTCTACAATGCCTGGATTTTCACTAGCCAAGACACAAAACTGTCCTGGATGAAAACTAACACGCACATCATGTTTGCGAGCCGCTTTGCCCACTGGAGCAAATATCTTCTCGCAATGACGTTGTTGATCTGGATGTTGCCACCATTTGATCCAGTCTTTTTCAGTATAACCACTCAGCATTTCTGAACCAATACGCATCATTCTTCGCTCAGGCGGCAGAGTGGCCACACGTTCAATCTGTTTGATCGCGGCTGACGTGTTGTGATCCATCAGTTCGTACAGACGTTGTTCAGCTTCTAACGGATGTTCACGTAACCATCGCATGGTAGTACTGCGACCATTTAATTCTCTATTAGCGGCATTGACTTTCATGCCCCTTACTTCTGAGGCATCATCTAACCATTTACAAGCGTAACCAATTCTTTTCATAGGAATTTTTCTATAAGACGTTCAACAACCAAATAATATGACCATAGGGGTATAAAGATTGCAAACGTGGTTGACCAAAAGCCCTTTGCAATGACAAGTCCTGCAATCCAGCCTACCAATAAAACAAATGCGATTATGTGTCTCATACTGTTATTATACAGCAATTATCGCCAGTTGTCAACTACAATTGGATCCTTAACTTGTTCTGGTTTTGGTGATCCGTGAAATACTAAAATTGATGTATTTGTTTTAATCTCAGGTTCAACAATTTTGGTAAACATCTTGTTGTTGCCTGCACCAGATAATTCTTTTCGATCTCGAACTTCCCATTTATAACTTTGACACCATTCATCAGGCCAAAAATCAAAATTTGTTTTAATTTGATCAAACATCCAATCCTGATCGCCGTGCATACGTTTAGTAACTGTTAGATTATTTACTAAGTTTTTCCAGACTGTGGGATTGGTATGTGCTTCTAATCGAAATACAGAGCTGTTAAATCTTTTCCAATCGGGATATATTGAACGATTGAAATCTCTGATAATACAAAACTTTCCAGGACTGTGAGTCCAGAAGTGATCCATGTTTCTTACTATAACTATGTCTAAATCTAAAAATAATAAAGTTCCGGTTACTGGGAACTTATCACTGAAAACATAGGGCTTGTACCACCACCCTTGCAAATCAACTTCAGGAAGTGGTACTATTTGTATTGCTGGATTTAAATTTGTAGCATCTTCAGTTATGCAGACAAAGTTAACAGATTTTGTACTATGGCGTTTGACCATATTAAACAATCTATTAACATAATCTGCACTATACTTGTTGCCGTATTTTAAGCAAACAACGCTTCTTGACATTTAGCCTTCGTAAATTGCTGAATTACCATCGTGTTCAAACACTTCAGCCGACTTTAATCGAATCATTGGATTTACTGGGTAACGATCTTGGTCTGGATATTCTTTGAGCTGTTCTAAAATTCTACTCATTTCCGTATAAGCAAGCTCTGCAAATTTTTCACAACCAACTGCTTCAACAATACGCAAGTCGCATACACCACCTTGATCTTGTTTGCCCATAGCAGCCATTTGTTTGAACATTTCTAAATGTGGATCATCTTGTGCTATGACAAGAGTGTGATCGAACATGTAGTCGGCCCATGATTTGAACTTCTTTAGGCCACCAAAATCCATAACCCAGTTTTTATCATCTAGTGTTTCTGATTCAAAAATTAATCGAATACCAATTGAGTATCCGTGTAATAGCGAGCAGTGACTGTGCATTGCTCGCCATTGTCTAAAACAGCATGATAAGCCGCGGTCAGTACCGTATGTTTTTGTTGATAGATATTTTGCCATTGTTGTCTTCCTTTGTTAACAATGACATGCAGAGTTTATATTGCGGGATGAATGTCTAAGTCCGCATATAGTAATTATACACGAACTTAGGCCAATGTAAAGTTTTTTGGTTGGATAATTAACTTGATACTATTTGTCCAAATCTCATCCATTCGCCTGGAGATCCTTCTCTAACACATACCCATCCAATATAGTCTGTATCTTTAGGATCAGTGTTCCAACAAATATCGCCTTTCTGGTAAATGCCAACTGTGGGTTTACTAGAACTCTTAACAAACTTCTTACCATTAAGGCTAACTGCTCCGCCTACAGTAAATGCAACATCACCAGCAGGAACCTTTACGCCAACACTTAATTGACCATAGACTTTTACTAGTCTATTAACATTGTATTCGTTTCCAAATTCAATTGCACCATTTGCATCAATTTTAAATTCTTGTTCACTATCACACATCACTGAAAACGTGTCTTTGACTCTGATGCCTGATGATGATAATTCAAAATTATTAACATTATTAAATCTAATAGTGTCGGATATAATAGTAGTTTGTTGTGGTCCAACTGAAATGGAGCCTTTTACAGCAGTATCACCAGCAACTGCTAATGATTGAAGTGTGCCAACGCTGGTCAAACGACTGCTACTTACTCCGTCACCTAACTTATTTTTGGATAAAACCAATTGGCCAGCAATTGAATAATATTTTTCATTAGATAAATCAATTATTTCTGTTGACCAAATTCGATCTGGACCTGCTGTATAACTTAAATGTTTTTGTGTTCGGCCTTGATTCCAAAATACACCTGTGCCATAAATGTCACTATCAGATGTAGCTGTAAACACTAGGGATTCGTTGATTTCTTTAGTGCTTGTAGTGATAATTTCATCAACTTCCAAGCGACCGTTAATTTTTAAAATACCGTTTTTATATGACGGATGACCAATAATAACTTCGCCCGTATTCTTCAATGTTAGTCTAGTAGTATTATCGGTGCCTAATTCTAAATCAGTGTTATTATAAGTGCCAACATAGGCAGCATTGACTTTGTAACTGCTTAACACTAACTCTACATTGTTTTCAACGATGGTAATTGCACCGCTTGGGCTATCTGTATTAATACCTAAACGCTGATGAACAGGGTTAAAATATGCCCATTCGCCAATCTTGGCCGCACCCGCTACTTCCAAGCTCTTTAGTGTTCCAACTTTGCGTAAATTACTTTTTGTTACTGAATTGCCCAGTGTGTCTAAAGTTAGTACTGGCAAGTTTTCAATAAAAAAGGCCTTTCCTGGAGCTAAGTCAACGTTCAACGTACTCCAAAGTTTTCCACCTTCTTTATAAATGAATTGATTTGTAGTGTCACCGACTGTAAAGTTTAGACCTTTACCGTCTAGAGCAGCTTCGGATGCTTCTGAAAAATCTAAAGATCCAGTTGAACTGCTATTTTGATTGGTGACGATGTTTTTAGCATTGATAGTATCTACCGTAAGTGTGCCACGCACTTCGACGTCTTTGGCTAATTGTACGTTGGCTGCAAAAATAGCTGATCCCAACACAGTTATATCACCTGCGTGAGTTAGATTTCCCTCAGTATTCTTTACCTGTAGTCTATCCACTACTAGTTTGTCATCCACAATTGAAAGCAGTTGATTCATAAGTTTTCCTCTTGTCTTATATTTAGTATAGGAAACTATATCAGCAATTCTGCCTGTTCAAGCGGAATTAAGCATAGAAAATACCTACTAAAGGTATTTATCTATGCTCGGGTACTTTAACTTTGTACTTTAAGAAGAATGGTTTCTTCGTTGATACGACCATTCATTTTGGTATCAGTAGCGTTAATTTCATCTAAGAACTTACGCAATTGAACCTTGCCCGCTGCCTTAAACTCTTTAAGTTTTTCTTCGGGTTTGCGTACAGTCTTTTGAACACTCAAGTTTGCGTCAAAGCCAGTAATTGTAGTGCCTTTGACCCCTAACTCTTTGTATTCCTCTGCAACATAACGTCCAATCTTACGGCTCTTAGTATTGAATATCCACAACTCTTTTGAGCCAATGATATCAGTAGGACTAATGCTTACAAGTTTCAAAGGCTCATTGGTCTTCATGTACTTGAGTTTAGCAACAATCTTTTCTGCTGGAACAGCTTTCTTAGCACGTGGCGCACGATTAACTTTGGCTTCTTGTGTAAGCATGTCGCAGGCACTGGCAATTTCTTGATAAAAAGCAATCAAGTTTTTAACTTGTTTTTTACTAAGATGACTGTATCCTTCACGCAACTGCTCGTCAGCTTTGCCACTAGCCAGTTCTTCTAACTCGGATAAATCTCGAGCATAAAAATCTTTAATAATACGAGCATGTGCAGCCTTAACTCCCTTACCTTTGAGCAAGTTCAGCACCTTAAATGCTTTTGGATCAAACGCTTCTGGTTCTGTTTGAAATCCTTCGATAGCATCTTCAATCTCTTCGGTCATACCAAATGCGGCATCACGCACACGTTCTTGAATACTGGGTGTATGTATGTCTTTCTTATTTGATTCTGCCTTTGCGGCTTCTTCTTCCTCGTCAATATCGTATTTGCCATCCTCTACAATTTTTACAATGGCTGCACGTAACCACGCAGAAGTGCTACGACCATCATTAAAATCTGCACGGACATCTGGCATGCCACGTAGCAAACAACTTGCAATAGCACCCATAGTAACACCGCAACGTTGATCTCGTGTTTTCTTAAAAGCGGCAATATCTTCTTTAGTGCATTCTACACTAGTCATCCATTTAATAATGGCTGGCTTCAAATCTTTACCACTAAACTCTAAACGGTAGTATTCCATAGCAGTATGGAAATGACGCAAAAATTGGCTAGTGTCCATTGCTTCGGAATTGTCCCAAGTTGGACTATGATCTTTGACAGCACGAGTACGATGTGCAATAACTTGCTTTTTAGTTACTCGGGTCTTTTTAGCTGGTGCTTTAGTTGCCATTTTCTTGCTCCGTTTTGTTAAACAATACGTATATTATATGTGAATTTGTGCCAAATGTCAAGCCCATTTGAGTAAAAACCAATCCAAATGCTGTCTTTTTTTGAATTCGAAAACATTGTATGCTGTGCGTGAATGCTTGCCAAATGTGGTTTTACACCAATCATTTATAAAAACATAAGTTTCTTCTGGATATGTTTCGTTATAAACATCCATTTCATTTTCGTTTTCTGCCCAAACGTATGCTAACCATTTTGATCCAGACTGTCTAGTTTCTATAAACATAGAGTATATAGTCACAAAAAAAGGATCCGAAGATCCTTTTAGTATAATTGCAAGATTACTTGGTTGCCGAAGCAGCCTCTTTAGCCTTCTTTTTTGCCTCACGTTCTTCTTTAGTTAATGGTTTCTTAACTACGTCTTTACATTTTGGATCTTTCTTGATATCGCA